>OHHH01000150.1_pt1 | contig 31596 bp, 31 predicted proteins | sample 1567951 | NCBI WGS metagenome assembly OHHH01 (sample SAMEA3879550, study PRJEB24766) | human gut metagenome | biome: human-associated habitat; feature: feces | place: USA | collected 1985/1987 | reverse complement strand
CTGAAAAAAGTGGCTCAAAATGATAAAGAAGCTAAGGATGAGCTTATATTACACAATATGCGCCTTGTGGCACATGTTACAAAAAAATATGCAGTAAGCGAGGATGAGATGGAGGAGCTTATATCCATAGGTACTATAGGACTGATAAAAGCAGTGTCATCATTCAAGGCTGATTACGGAAATCGTTTTGCGACCTTTGCAATCAGATGTATCGAAAATGAGATTCTGATGCACTTTAGAAGCCGTAAAAAGAGCCGGGGTGATGTGTCCATATTTGAACCTATAGGCACTGACAAGGAGGGAAACCAGATTCATCTGGTGGATGTGATTGAGAATGGACAATCTGATGTGGTATCGGATATAGAGGTATCTGAGTCACTTAAGATTTTAAGGCAAAATATGAGAAGCGTTTTATCGGACAGAGAATATTATATTATTACGAAACGCTTTGGCCTTGACGGTGAAAAAGAGCTGACACAGAGACAGATTGCTAAAACGCTCAGCATTTCGAGGTCATATGTTTCAAGAATTGAAAAGGCCGGTTTGAAAAAATTACGGAAACTGCTCGAATAGGTGTTTACAAAAGGCAAAAATATGTTATCATAGAGCCATGTCTTTTGTGCATTTGTCTATGCATTTACCCCAATTGGAATAGGAGTATATATGTACAGTACAGTCAGAACGGCTGTTTTGGATGGAATCAGTGCGATTCCGGTACAGGTGGAGGTTGATATTTCAACCGGTATGCCTGTTTTTGATATGGTTGGAAATCTTACCTCAGAGGTGAGAGAAGCAAAGGAACGTGTTAAAACAGCGATGCACAGCGTTGGCATTATTTTGCCTGCCAAGCGTATCACAGTAAATCTATCGCCTGCAAATATTAAAAAGACCGGAACAGGCTTTGATCTGCCTATAGCTGTTGCTATTTTAACCGCTATGGGGGTGATTGACGCTGATAGCATAAAGGACTGCACACTTGCAGGCGAGCTAAATTTAAACGGTGAAATTTTGCCGGTCAGCGGTATTCTGCCGATTGTATTTGATGAGTACAACAAAGGCATTGGAAAGTTTATTATTCCAAAGCAGAATGAAAATGAAGGCAGACTCGTCTGCGGTGCAAAAATATTTGGGATAAGCCATTTAAATGATGTAATTGCACAGTTTGATGAGGCAGCATTTACGTGTCAGAAAACCGGCATGGCACATGAGGTGCAAATGGATGAAAAATGCGCCGATTTTTGTGATGTTAACGGACAGAAATTTATTAAAAGAGCATGTGAGGTGGCTGCGGGTGGTATGCACAATATACTGCTTGTCGGACCTCCCGGTGCAGGCAAGACAATGATAGCAGAGCGTATGCCGTCCATTCTGCCTCCTCTTAGTGAAAATGAGAGGCTTGAGCTGTCAAAAATATACAGTATCTGCGGTCTTTTGGACAATGACAGCTCCTTAAGAGACAACAGGCCATTCAGAAATCCCCACTATTCCGTCACCCAGGCCGCATTAATCGGCGGAGGAACGAGAATTAATCCGGGCGAGATATCGCTTGCACACAATGGCGTTTTGTTTTTGGATGAGCTCGCTGAGTTTAAGGGCGGCCTGCTGGATCTGCTCAGGGCTCCACTTGAGGAGCACTGCATCAGGCTTTCAAGAGCCGGCAGAAACGTGACTTATCCGGCTAATTTCCTGCTTTTTGGTGCGATGAACCCATGCAGCTGCGGCTATTATCCCGATATGCAAAGGTGCCGCTGCTCAGAGCCGACTCTGCGCAGATATTTTGATAAGGTCTCACAGCCTATAATAGACAGAATTGACATATGTGTGGAGGCGTCACCGCTTAGCTTTGAGGATATAAACAGTACTACATCCAATGAATCATCTGCGGACATAAGAAAGCGTGTTATGCACTGCCACGAGCTTCAAAAAGAAAGGTTTAAAGGTGAGAGCTTTTCTTATAATTCAAAAATATCAACTGACAAGCTGGAAAAATACTGTTTCCTCGGCAGTCGGGAGAAAAGCTATATGGAAAATATGTTTGACAAGCTTGGACTGACGGCACGCACATACCACAAGATACTTAAGGTTGCGCGTACAATAGCTGATCTGGACGGCTGTGAAAACATAAAGACAAAGCATCTCAACGAAGCTATATGCTACAGAAGCATCAATGAGAAGTTCTGGGGAGGTGCTGTATCATGAAGTTCAAATACTGGCTTACAAGCCTTACAGATATAAGCAATGCGAAGAAAAAGCTTTTGCATGATTGCAGTATAACGGCAGAAAAGCTGTTTTTTATGCCAAAGAATGAGCTTTTTGATATTTTGTTTTTCACAGATGATGACAGAAAAATAATCCTTGAATCAAGAGCTTCCTATGACGTAGAGAAGGAGTGGATATTATTTCAGCAGAAGGATATCGGCTTTGTAACAATGGAGGATGAGGCTTATCCGGACAAGCTTAGAAATATACATAATCCGCCGTATAGTCTTTTTTACATAGGCGATCTTCCCGACAAATCAAGAAAAAGTGTCGCTATAGTCGGAGCACGGGGCAGAAGCGCATATGGCTGCGAGGTGGCAAAGGTACTGGCAGCAGCACTTTCAAGGCAGGGGATACAGATAATCAGCGGCATGGCAAGAGGAATAGACAGAGATGCCCATATGGGGTGCCTGGAGGCTGGTGGAAATACATATGCAGTTCTTGGCTCCGGAGCAGACACCTGTTATCCGAAAGAGAACCGCTTTCTGTATGATAAAATAAAGCTCTCCGGAGGCATAATCAGCGAGCTTATGCCGGGTACCGACCCGCAAAAGATGTTTTTTCCGATGAGAAACAGAATAATTTCCGGGTTATCCGATATAGTAGTTATAGTTGAGGCAAAAAAGAGAAGCGGTTCACTGATTACGGCTGATTTTGCAATGGAGCAGGGAAAGGACGTATATGTCATTCCGGGGCGTATCACCGACACCTTAAGCTACGGCTGCAACAGCCTGATAAAGCAGGGCGCAGGCATTATTTATAATATTGATGAATTTGTCTCAGACATTACAATGACTGGGTTTACAGAGTGTACACAGATGGATTTCAGAAAAAATATACTTGATAAAAAAGAAGCATTGGTGTATAGTTTACTCGATTTTTGTCCTATCGCAATCGGGACATTGTCTCAAAAAGTGCCGTATGAATTATCGGAACTATTTGAAGTGTTAGAAGATCTTATACAAAAAGGACTGGTTATCGTAGAGTCGCCTGCAAAAGTAAAGACTATAAAGAAATTCTTGGGAAAGAACTATGAGGTAATGGCATCAAACGGTCATGTGAGGGATCTGCCAAAGAGCAGCCTTGGAATAGATGTGGACGGAGATTTTGAACCAAAATATATCACAATCCGCGGAAAGGGTGAAATACTCGCTAAGCTTCGCAAGGAGGCTAAGAAGGCCGATAAGATATATCTCGCAACCGATCCCGACCGTGAGGGAGAAGCCATCTCATGGCATCTGCTTCACGCACTTAAACTTGAGGGCAAGGATGTCAGCCGTATCAGCTTTAATGAGATCACGAAGAATGCTGTCAAGGAATCATTAAAGCATCCAAGAAAAATAGATATGGATCTTGTGGACGCACAGCAGGCCAGACGAGTTTTGGATCGTATAGTAGGTTACAAAATCAGTCCGCTGCTTTGGGCCAAGGTTAAGAGAGGGCTTAGTGCGGGAAGAGTGCAGTCTGTTGCACTTCGCATTATCTGTGACAGGGAGGATGAAATCAATGCATTTATCCCTGAGGAGTACTGGAGCCTTGATGCCACGGTTGATGTGGAGGGTGAGAAGAAGCCGATCACTGCAAAGCTATACGGCAGGGGCGACAATAAGATAGCCATTTCCTCAAAGGAAGAGATGGATAAGGTGCTTAACGAAATAAATGGAAAGGATTGCAAAGTGCAAAATATCAAAAAAGGACAGCGCAGCAATAAAGCTCCGCTTCCTTTTACGACCAGTACTTTGCAGCAGGAGGCTTCAAAGGCTTTGAATTTTCCGATTTCAAAGACAATGCGTATAGCTCAGCAGCTCTATGAGGGAGTAGACATAAAGGGACAGGGTACGGTAGGTATCATCACATACCTGCGTACCGATTCTGTGCGTGTATCAGATGAGGCTGAGGCCATGGCAAAGGATTTTATTTCAAAAAGCTATGGAGACAAATATCTTTCCACCGGTGAGGGAACAAAGAAGAGCAGCAAAAATATCCAGGATGCCCATGAGGCAATCAGGCCAACTGATATAAACAGAGTACCTTCTGAGATTAAGGAGTCGCTGTCGAGAGACCAGTTCAGGCTTTATCAGCTTATCTGGAAGCGTTTTACTGCAAGCCGTATGGCAAAATCTGAGTACGAGACTACTACAGTAAAACTCTCAGTCGGAGATTATGTATTCAGCTTTGCTACCTCAAGACTGTTATTTGATGGTTTTGAGCTTGCATATACTGCTGCAGACGATGCAAAGAAAGAAAAGCAGCCCGTTCTTAAAAATCCTCTGACAGAAGAATCGCTTCTTACAGTTGAGGAGCTTTTGCCTAAGCAGCATTTTACCCAGCCCCCGGCACACTACACAGAGGCTTCTTTGGTAAAGACGCTTGAAGAACTTGGAATAGGACGTCCAAGTACTTATGCACCTACTATAACGACTATAATTAATAGAAGATATGTTGCCAAGGAAAATAAAAATCTATATGTGACGGAGCTCGGAGAAGCCGTAAATTCAATAATGATGAAGGCCTTCCCTGTCATTGTTGATGTCAACTTCACAGCTAACATGGAATCACTTCTTGATGGTGTAGCTGAGGGAACTGTTGAATGGAAAGAGATTATAAGAAACTTCTATCCTGATCTTAAGGTTGCAATAGATGAAGCAGAGAAGGAACTTGAGCATGTTAAGATAGAGGATGAAGTGACTGATGTTATCTGCGACAAATGTGGCAGAAATATGGTTATTAAATATGGCCCGCATGGTAAATTCTTAGGATGTCCTGGATTTCCGGAATGCCATAATACCAAGCCATATCTTGAAAAGATTGGAGTTGCGTGTCCGAAGTGTGGAAAAGATGTCATAATAAAGAAGACAAAGAAGGGCAGAACATTTTATGGATGTGATGGTTATCCGGATTGTGATTTTGTTTCATGGCAGAGAGAACGGCTTGTTGCCGCTTACTTACAGGCTCATTTACAGGCTCATTTACAGGCTCAGTTGCAGGTTCGTTCTGGATATGGAGCGTCAACTTCACCTGCATGAGTTCGGGTTGTTCCAACAACTCAGGCCTTACCCAATGCTTTTCAACAGGACGGGTTAACTTAAAGTTGGTTGTTTTAGCTTCACCTTTCAACCAAACATGTCAAATTATTTCTTACTATTCCAATAATTTTCGTACGAGACAAACGCTACTTGGCAAAAAATGAGTACCTTTGCAAAAAAGAAACATCTATCACAATTCGCGCAATCAATGGCTGGAAAGAATCTCAATCGCATAAAGGTTATGCTTGCAGAAAAGGGGAAAACGAACAAATGGCTTGCAGAGAATCTTGGCAGAGGCCAGGCCACCATTTTCAAATGGTGTACTAATGCTTGCCAACCACCCTTAGAAGCATTAATCCAGATAGCTCAGAGTCTGGAAGTTGGTATTAAAGAACCCATCAGGGTTCCAGAACATAATCCTTATGCTGAATTGTAATGAAAAAATCGAACACTTCTTTCTCTTTATTTGATTTCAACAAGAAACGTGCTGCCAAGGTACAAATATTCGGTGAAGAATCGCTTGATGAAGATGGTAATCTTATACCCTTCATCGAGCAAGCTGCATTGGTAACACATTATTTACAGTTGAAAGACTCAAATGTAAATATGCCTTATGCACACAAAGCGCAAGACGTACTGAATTTATGGTACGAGTTCATTCGCGGAGGTAAGCGTGTCCGCGATGCAACCTTGCTCAGCATCTTTCAATTCTTTACCTTTGCCGCGCGAATATAATATCACCAATATGACAGCAGCAAAACGATACGAAAGTGTATGGAATGCGTTCTTAAACGAACTGCCCCATAATCCTACGGCCACTCTGACTTCTTTTCTAAAAAGATGTAATGTTAGACAGGGCAGAATGAAGCGATGGATGGAAAACAACGGACTGTCCGTAAAGGAAGCCAAGAAGCGCCTTCGTGACTGTCAGCACGATGGCATTGGGGACCCAATGTCACCCTTGTCCGAAGATTCTGGCAGTCTGTTCCTGCCAATGGCTACAGACAAGCCCGCCCCACGATCCGAGTCCTGCGACATACTCTCTGGAGTAAGCCTGACATTCCCCGACGGTACCCAAGTGAACATAAAACGTGGTAGCGCGCAAGCGGTCATGTCGTTTCTCAAACTTTACCAAAGGGAGGACCTGCCATGTTTGGACTGAATGACGGAATGCGCTACTATGTCTGCCAGCGCTATGTGAGAATGAACCTGGGGATAAACGGCCTCTACAAGTTGGTGTCGCAGGAGATGGACCTGCCCCCGCTAAGCGGAGCCGTATTCATCTTCTTCAGCAAAAACCGGCAGCAGGTGAAACTCCTGCGTTGGGACACGGACGGCTTCACGCTATATCAGAAACGTCTGGAAAGAGGGACCTTCGAGATACCCTATTTCAATATTGGCAAGAAGGCATGCGTAATACCCTACAAGACCCTGTCCGCCATACTGAGCGGAATATCGTTGAGATCAATAAAATATCGCAAGAGACTGAACATAGATGGCTCCGCGCTTGCAAGTTATTGATAATCAGTACTATTTTTGACAAAATAGATGATGTAATCTTTGGTAGTCTCGTCTTTTTTTCGTACCTTTGTAGTATGAAAAAAGACGAGATGATCGCATTGCTGCAGCAGCAAATTTCCTTTTTGCAGCAACAACTCCGGGAGGCGAACCGCAAGGCGGACGCCCTCCTGAAGGAGGTCGCGTCTTTGAGAAACCTTCTTGAGCGCAAATCGGAGGAAGAGGCCAAGCAGAAGCGCGTAATCAAGGGGCTCGCCAAGATATCACAGAACAAATCGGAGAAGCAACCATCGGCGCCTGCGTCCCAAGAGGCAGTGCCAGGGCAGCCTTCGGAGAAGAAGGAGCGCGCCCATACCAACAACGGCGCGAAGCGCAAGCAGCACCTGGAGGTGGAGGTGGTCGAGGAGAATGTCGACCCTGAGGACCCGCGCTTCAACAAGGACCTGGCAAGACTGTACAAGACAAGGGACGTGATACGCTACGAGCTCATCCCCATGCGCTTCATCAAGAAGGTATATCACGTGCGGACGTATACCCAGAACGACGAATATTTCTCGGGCAAGGCTCCCGACGCACCGTTCCTCAACTCGCAGTACGACGGCTCGTTCATCGCGGGCATGGCACAGCTCAGGTACATGTACGCAATGTCGGTGGAGAGAATCGTGAAGCTCTTCAACGACAACGGCTTCGACATGGACAAGGGAACGGCGCATGGCCTGCTCCGAAAGACGGAGAGGCTTTTCGAGAACCTTTACCATGTACTCGGTGACGCCATCAAGGAGGACACATACATCGCCGGCGACGAGACATACCACAGGGTACTTGTTGATACCAAAAACAAGAACGGAAAAGGAATAAAGAAAGCCTACGTGTGGGTGGTGACGGCAGTGAACACAGGACTTGTATACTACTTCTATCATGACGGCTCAAGAAGAGAGGATATCATACTGGATTACATAAAGGGCTACCGAGGAGCCTTCCAGTCAGACGGCTTCTCCCCATACCGCAAAATGGCAAAGTGGCTCTTGCGCCTGGCCTGCTTCCAGCATGTGAAGAGAAAGTTTCTCGACTGCGGGGACGATTTCGACACCAAGGTCATAGTGCGCCTTGCCAACTACATTTACCACCAGGACCACAAGCACATAATCGGGGTGGACGGCTGGACGGAACGTGACCACTACAAATGGCGGCAACAATATGCGCTGCCCGTCATGCGGATTATAAGGAAAAAGCTAGAGCGCATGGCCGCGGACAAGTCTCTCTTGCCCAAGACGGAGAAGTATGATGCCGTACATTACATGCTCAACGAGTGGGATGGCCTGATGAACATCTTTACAAGAGGTGACTATCATCTGGACAACAATCTCGTGGAAAGACTCAACAGGTATATTTCGTTATCCCGGAGAAACTCACTGTTCTTCGGGTCGCATACTGGTGCAAGGCGGGCTGCCATGTTCTATTCGCTCGCATGCTCATGCAGGTTGCAAGGTGTCAACTTCTTTAAATATATATCAGATATCATAAACAAGGCGGCAGCGATGCCACCACGAACACCGCTAAGCAAGTATCGGGACCTGCTGCCTGATAGGTGGAAACAAAAAAATATCGCTCAAGAATAGAAACTTGAGCGATATTTTTTTGACGCATAGATACTAGCATCGCGGACACGCTTACTCTTTTTCGCAGTTTTTGCCGTCAAATGAAGCTAAAAATGCCTATCGAATGCCTCTCGGATGCCTCTTGGATGTCTCTCGGATGCCTCCAAAATGCCCTCTTGGCGAAATCTACAAGCAGCAGAACAACCTGTTTACGGCAGACGAAGCCTGTCATGTCGCCGTCAACATGTGGGGCTTCAAGGTCTCAAAAAGAAGCGTATTTGCCATACTCAGCCCAGGAAACCATCAGGAATCGGCACGCGATCCGATAGAAAAATTAGTAAAAATTGCCTACAAATAAGGCGTACACAATTCGTTCTTGCGTCCTTACAACCTTACATCCTTACAACATTACATTATTACGTTTTCATTTTTCCACTTCGCCATTTCGGCCTTTCGGCCTTTCGCAGTCGTCAAAACAACACCCCCAAAAAACGAAGCTAGGTCTGACGCAGAAGAGGATTACCGTTCGTCGAGCGCACCAAGAAAATGGCTTGAGAAGTTTTTTCAAAGAGCTAAATCAGATCTGTGCGGCAAACAAAAAGCCTCCATGTTATCTCTTTTCTGATAAATATTAGTATATTTGCAGGTGCCAACTGCCCACATGGAGACAACGACAGGATCAAAGTTTTCATGCACAACGGGCAAAGGACAAAAAAGACGCGATGAAAATGAGAAAGGAATCGAGAGCAATGGATAGCCAATGGGCATTGGAAGTGATGCGCAAGGCTCCGTATATCACGGTGAGTTTTATAGACGAAGACGGAAAGGCCTACGGTCTGCCTCTGTCGCTCGCCTCCGACGATGGTGAGAACTGGTACTTTCATGGTGCCTTGGAAGGCAAGAAACTGGAGGCCATCAAGGCTCATCCCGAGGTCTGTCTTTCAGCCGTAACCCGTTGTGCGCCAACGGTTGGCCCGAAGGACGGCAGTTTCACCCTGCAATACCAGTCGGCCTTGGCGTTCGGCAAGGCCGAAATCGTGACCGACGAAGCGGAGAAGATTCATGGACTCCGACTGGTCTGCAAGCGATTTCTTCCACAACACATGGACACTTTCGACCGGGGCGTCGCCCGTTCCTTGTCGCGCACGGCCGTAGTGCGCATCACGCTTACTGAGCCGCCAACTGGCAAACGCAAGCAGTATGACAAGGAGGGCGTGGAAATGAAATATGGCAGAATGGAATAAAGGAAAAATCACACATCATGAAAGAAATACTTGACTTCCTACGCGATTTGGACAACAACAACCATCGCGAATGGTTTAACGCAAATAAAGGCCGATACCAGGAAATATTAAAGAAATGGTACGCTTTCTGCGAAAGTCTCATTACAGAAATCGGGCGCTTTGACAAAGACATAGCCCCGCTGACAATCAAAGACTGCACGTATCGCATCTATCGCGACACAAGATTCAGCAAGGACAAGTCGCCATACAAAACCCATTTCGGCGCCTTCCTGGCAAAAGGGGGCAAGAAGTCGATGCATGCAGGATATTATTTCCATATCGGAACAGGCAACAGTCGGGAGTATCCGCATGCCCACATGCTGGCTTCGGGCAACTACTGCTACGACAAAAGGGCTGTCAAGATATTGCGTGAAGACATTAGCGACGAATGGGAAACTTTCAGCACAAGCATCTTGGGAAAAGCCGACGCGCAGTTTGTTCCAGACATGGAAGGAGCATTGAAGCGCGTGCCAAGAGAATACGCCCCCAGCGCGCCCTATGCCGACTGGATGCGGATGAGGACCTACTGCCTGACCGCCCAAGTGGACGACGGCTTCCTGCTGGAGGACCATCTTGCCCAGCGTGTGGCCGAACTGTTCAAGACCACCAAACCCTTTGTCGATTATATAAACCGTGCCGTTGACTACGTGAATGAAGAGATGGAAGGGTGATGAAATACCTGGCGAGAACACCTCCAACGAGTGGCTGGAGGCTGTGAGCGATGAGGAGTATGATAAATTAAAACAACAATATAAACTATGACACCCCTTCAAGAAAGGCTCTTCGCTATGCAGGACAAGCAGTATGCTGCTTTCCAGGCCAAACTGACCCCGGGAGTGCCTGTGAAGAGCTTCATAGGCATTCGCGTACCCGTGCTTCGTAAGTTTGCAAAAGTATTTACAAAAGAGAATGAGTGCGAGGAATTCCTTCGTCAGCTTCCTCATGAATACTACGATGAGAACATGCTTCACGGGCTCCTCGTTTCCGAGGTGAATGACTACGAGGAATGCATCCGGCTGACGGACCATTTCCTGCCATTCGTGGACAACTGGGCGGTTTGTGACATCATGTCTCCGAAGGTGTTTGCCAAGCACAAGGAGGAGCTGCTGGCGAAGGTCAAGACTTGGAGTAAATCATCACACGTTTTTACTTGTCGCTTTGGTATATTGACACTTATGTCTCACTACTTAGACAAAGACTTTAAGTCTGACTATCTCGAAATCCCAGCATCTGTAAGGAGCGAAGCGTATTACGTAAAAATGATGGTAGCCTGGTTTTTCGCCACCGCCCTGGCCAAGCAATGGGACGCAACCCTCCCCTTCATTGAGCAGAAACGCCTGGCCCGATGGACGCACAACAAGACCATACAGAAGGCGATCGAGAGCTACAGAATCACGCCCGAGCAGAAGGAATATCTGCGGACATTGAAGATAAAATAGATGGAAAAATATTGAAAAAATCTTCCGCAGATTCATCCAGATAGTCACTATACTTTCTGTAGCAATGATGCTCGTATAGAAAACATTCAACTACAAAAGCGATACTGAGCCGTAGATTCTGCTGGAGCATCGAGGGAAAGAGATGATACAGGAGGCAAGGACTTTGTAAAACGCAAAAAAAGGAAGGTCAAAAACCTTCCTTTTTCTGCGGAAAGAGGGGGATTCGAACCCCCGAACCGCTTTAGACGGTTACACGCTTTCCAGGCGTGCCTCTTCAGCCACTCGAGCACCTTTCCTTTGTAGAAGCTGCGATGTGCGTTGAAGCCATGTTCGCTTACGGGCTGCAAAATTAGTGCTTTCTTTTGAAAGAAACAAATATCGGAATGATATTTTAAGTTTCTTTAATAGATAAAGCGACGCGGAGGCTTACAGTTCCGCGGGCGTGATCCTGACGGTCGCCGTTTGGCGGGAGTCCTTGCCGACGTATTTGTAGGCGATGCCCACGTTCACGCTTTTGCATAAGTCTTTGAGGGCTTTCGTGGAGACGTCGTCACTGTTCAAGACCGCCAAGATGTTCTTTTTCAGGGTGGGTCGATTGCTCTTGATATTGGCGATCGAGAGGAGATCCTCGTCCACCGTCACCTCATAGAACAGGTAGTCGTCCTCCAGATAGGCGCGGGTCATCTCCATGCCGTCGGCGATCTTGGTCGGCAGCATGGCGTTGCCCACCTCTATCTGGCTCTTCAGCGCGGCCATGGGGTCTCTCGCCTCCTCGGGAGCAATCGAGGCGCGCAGTATTTCCTCCGCCGTGAAGCGTATCGTAAACTTCGCCTTCGACTGCTTGCCGATATATTTAATGACCAGTCCCGCGCCCTCGCTGGCCAGCAGGTCGAACGTGGTCTTGAGGTCGCCCGTTGCGTTGCGGACCATGGTGGTGGCATTCTGGCGCACCATCTCCTTGTTGTTTTTGAGGGTCTCGACGCTGATCACGTCCTCATTGAGGGCGTAGGAAATGATCAGGTCGCCCTTTTCATAGACCATGGAGGTCATCTCACCCATCGCTCCCAGGGAGACGGGACACATGGCGTTGGCCATCGCTATCGACTTGCGAAGCGCGGAATTGTTGTCGCCGGCGTGGGCACACAAGGCCATTACCACCAGCAGAAAAGTGAGCAGTACTCGATTCGTTTTCATGATGTTTTGTTTTTGCAGCACTTGGTTTTCCATTTATTCAACAGTTGGCGCAGGGGGCCGCACCGCACGATCCGCGACAGGCGTGCTGCTAAGTCGTATCGCAGGATGATGCGGCGGCTCCCGCTTCTGATCATGAGAAACAGTTTGCTGAGCGAGAGATTGAACTGTAGGTTGAATCTCATGCTTGTGTCCTCAGCAAATGCCAGAAACTCTCGGGCAGCCAGACGTTCTCCACCTCCACCGCGTCCTGGAAGAGCGGGGCGATGTCGGCGGGGGTGAAGCCGGCTATGCCGCAGCCGATGGGGGTGACGAGGAAGGTCGTCTCGGGATGCTGGCGCGCAAAGTCTATAAACTCATCGACGTAGGGTCGGATGGTCTCCGGGCCTCCCTGCATCGTCGGGATGGCGTAGCTCTGTCCCTGCAGGCCTACGCCCACTCCCATCTTGGCTCCGAAACAGCGGTAGGCAATCCGGGCCGCACCGCCTCCGTGCATTCCGCCGAGGTTGCTGCCGAAGACGAAGACCTCGTTGGGGGCGAGATCGTGGATCCACTCTGGGGTGACTCTTTTCTTCATACTGATAGGATTTAATGGTTGATTTGGTTGTTGGTATGGTGTGCCGGCCCGCTCAGTCCCACTCGATGGTCAGCAAGTCGGCGAAGCGGTCGATCAGATAGTCCGCCCCGGCAGCCTGGAGCTCCTGGCGCTTCCCATTGCCGTAGGTGACGGCGCAGGTCCTTGCCCCGGCGTTGCGTCCCATGAGGATGTCGTAGGGCGCGTCGCCCACGACCAGGGCCTCTTGCGGCTGGAATTGGAGCGTCTCCAGGATCTTGTTGACCGGCTCGGGGTCGGGTTTGGCATGGGTCACGTCGTCGGCAGCCACGATCATCGAGAAGAGGTCGGTGACGCCAAACTCCGCCAGCAGTTCGTCCAGGCTCTCGTGGCGGCGGCTAGTGGCTACGGCCAGGGTATGGCCCTGCTGGTGGAGCGTGCGGATCGTCTCGACCACGCCCTCGAAGGGAGGCACCGATCCCGGCACGTTGTTGTCGTGGAAGATCCTGCGATAGACCTCGGCACAACGCTCCCCTTGCGCGGCGCTCAGTCCTGCGGCCACCACGAAGCAGTCGGCCAGCGGCAGCCCGATCGTATTGACGCAAGCCTCCTCCGTGGGCCGGTCTATGCCGAGGGCGTCGAAGGTGTCCATCATTGTCCGGAGGATCAGCCCGCGGGAGTCGCCCAGCGTGCCGTCGAAGTCAAGGATATAGATCTTTCGCATCATGATCCCTTCTTCATGCCGATAGCCTCGGGCGTCCATGCGTTGAGGAAGCGGAGCACCTTCTCCTTGCTATACCCCTTGCCCTCTTCGAGAAAACTGGAGTCCTGGATGTGGACCACGCGGCCCTCGCCGTCGAGCACTACGAAGACGGGAAAGCCGAAGCGCTGCGGATGGCCCAAGCGGCTCATCAGGGCCTCGGCGCTCGCGTCCTGGGCCTTGCGCGGATGGTAGTTGACGTGGATGAGGAGGAAATGGTCGTCGATGACCTTGGCAATGTCGGGTTCGGTGGCGGCGAAGTCGGCAAAGCGCAGGCACCACGGACACCAGTTGCCCCCCACCTGGCAGATGACCAACTTGGGCTGCTGGCTGCTTCTCGCCGTGGCCAGCGCGCGGTCTATCTGCTCCATCGGGTTGATGGTCTCGTCGTACACTTTCTTCAGCGGGGTCTGGGCGTGGCCCACTACGATGGCGGCGCAGACCAAGAGGAGGGAAAAGATCAGTCTCTTCATATCTTAACTTGTTGTTGATGGCTTTTCGTATTGCGTTAGTGGTCGGAGGGGACGGGCTTGGCCTTGCGCGCCAACTCGAAGAGGGCGGCAGGCAGATGGCAGTAGCCCGCGGGGTTCTTCTCCAGGTAGTCCTGGTGGTAGTCCTCGGCGGGATAGAAATTGCGCAGCGGGAGATGCTCCACGGCGAGGGGCTCGCCCACGGCCCGCTGCTGGTCGGCCAGGACTTGGTCGATGGTGGCTGCGTCGGCCTCATCGACGTAGTAGATGCCCGTGCGATACTGTGTGCCCCGGTCGCCCCCCTGCTGGTTGACGCTGGTGGGGTCGATGGCCTTGAAGTAGAGGTCGAGGAGAAAGGCGAGTCCGACCCTCGCGGGGTCATAGACGACGCGAACCGTCTCGGCAAACCCGGTCTTGTCGGTGCAGACCTCCTCATAGGTGGGGCGGTCTGTGTGGCCGTTGGCGTAGCCGACCTCCGTGGCCTCCACACCCTCTATCTGCTTGAGGAAGTGCTCCGCTCCCCAAAAGCAACCTCCTGCGAGGTAGATTTCTTTACTCATCTGTCCGTTGGCTTTGGTCATGATGGGCAAAGGTATGAAAAAAAATCGAGAACAAGGGCGGATGGGAAAAATAAATGATGCGCCCCAAAAAAGCAAGAAAGAAAAAGCAAGGAAAGAAAGGAAAAAAAGGCGAGAAAAAGCAAGGAGGTAAGGAAAAAGGAAAGAAAAGAGGAAAGAAAAGAGGCCCAATCCTTCGGCGGTACGACAGACGCGGTGGCGGAAGGATTGGGCCTCCTGGGGGCTACAGCTTAAACTTGTAGCCGAGGGTCAGCTGCACCACATTGGTGTAGCCGTCGCCGTGCTTGGGCACCTTGGTGACGCCGATATTGTAGCGTCCGTCAATCACGAAGTTGTCAAACTCGTAGGACATACCCACGGGGATGGCAAAGTCGAACGTGTTGACATGGCGGGCGTCGTCCTTGTTCACCATGAAGCCCGGCTGGATACCGGCCTTGAGCGCAAAGTTCTTGGCCACTTAGTAGTTGAGCGTGATGGGAATGTTGATATAACCCGGATTCCAGGTCCAATCGTCGTCTTTACCTCCTTGGAAGGAATAGAGCAGCGCACCCGCAATGGCGGTCTTGCGGTTGATCTGGTGCTGAAGCTCAAAGCCGAGCGCGCAACCTGCTTTCCAGTCCAAATCTCCTACGGTGGAGATGTTGAGACCAATCTTCGGTTGGATGGTGGTAGTTTTCACTCTGCTTTGTGCGAAGGCACCCGTCGTGGACAGTGCCAGGACTGCAAGAAACATAAGTTTTTTCATCATCGTCTAATGTTAGATTGTTATTACTGGTTTCACAATTATCGTCTGCTAATGCGAAATGTCGGGTGCAAAAATACAAAAAAAACTTCATTCTTGCTTGGTTTATCAAAATTTTTATATAACTTTGTACGCAAATAGAGAAATTATGCATTGTTTTCGTGCACATCCTTCTCGATAAGAATTAATTAATAACATAATATAATCAAACTATGGCTAATAACGCAGAATTGATCAAGCAGTGTGAAGAAAGAGCACAGCAGTGGCTCACACCTGCTTTTGACGAAGAAACCCGTAAGGAAGTAAAGGCAATGCTCGACGCAGAGGACAAGTCTGCTCTCGTTGATGCATTCTATCAGAACTTGGAGTTCGGTACTGGTGGTTTGCGCGGTATCATGGGCGCAGGTACCAACCGCATGAACAAGTATATCGTTGGTATGGCTACACAGGGCTTTGCTAACTACATCCTCAAGGCTTTCCCAGGTGAGGAGAACCTTTCTGTAGTGGTAGGTCACGACTGCCGTAACAATTCCCGTCTCTTCGCTGAGACCGTAGCTGCCATCTTCTCTGCCAATGGCATCAAGGCTTATCTCTTCGAGAGCCTCCGTCCTACACCAGAGATTTCTTTCGCTATCCGTGAGCTCGGTGCAAAGGCCGGTGTCAACGTAACAGCTTCTCACAACCCTAAGGAGTACAACGGTTACAAGGCTTACTGGAGCGACGGTGCTCAGGTTCTGGCTCCACACGATACAGGTATCATCGAGGAGGTAAACAAGGTTACTATCGACCAGGTGAAGTTTGAGGCTAACTGGGATAAGATCAAGATTATCGGTGGTGAGATGGATTACGACTACATGACAGCCGTTCATTCTGCTATGATTGACCAGGATGTCATCAACCGTCAGAAAGACCTCAACATCGTTTATTCAGCTATGCATGGTACAGGTCGTGTCATCGTTCCTCTCTGTCTGCGTTCTTGGGGCTTCCAGAACATCAATGTAGTTCCTGAGCAGATGGTTGTAGATGGCAACTTCCCAACAGTCGTTTCTCCAAACCCAGAGAATGCAGAGGCTATGACTCTCGGTATGAAGCTCGGTACCAAGTTGAACGCTGACCTCGTGGTTGCTACTGACCCAGATGCTGACCGCCTGGCCATCGTTTGCCGCGACGACAAGGGCGAGTGGATGATCATCAACGGTAACCAGACAGCCATGATGTTCTGCTACTACATCATTGAGAACAAGAAGAAGTTGGGCAAGTTGAAGCCAACAGACTTCCTCGTAAAGACCATTGTAACAACAGAAGTTATCGCTGAGATTGCCAAGAAGAACAACGTAGAGTTGCGCGACTGCTACACCGGTTTCAAGTGGATTGCACGCGAGATTGCTATCTCTGAGGGCAAGCAGCAGTACATCGGTGGTGGTGAGGAGAGCTTCGGTTTCTTGCCATACGATAAGGTACGCGATAAGGATGCTCCTGCATCTATCTGTCTGATTTGCGAGATTGCAGCATGGGCTAAGGATCAGGGCAAGACTCTCTACGACCTCCTGATGCAGATTTATGCAGAGTATGGCTTCAGCAAGGAGTTCACAGTAAATGTAGTTCGCCCAGGTAAGACCGGTGCTGACGAGATTAAGCAGATGATGACAGACTTTCGTGCCAACCCTCCACAGGAGTTGGGTGGCAGCAAGGTGGTAACCTGGAAGGACTATCAGTCTTTGGAGGTTAAGCATGCTGACGGCAGCGTAGAGAAGCTCGATATGCCTGCTACAAGCAATGTACTCCAGTGGTTCTGCGATGACAACACCAAGGTAAGTGTCCGTCCATCAGGTACAGAGCCTAAGATCAAGTTCTATATTGAGGTTAAGGATCCTTCATTCAAGTGCGCTGGTTGCTACAACCGCTGCACAGCTGCTGCAATGGATAAGATCGAGGCTATCAAGAAGAGCCTGAAGTTGGATTAATTTCATAGGAAATCATATCATGGCGCTCCGGTAATTATTGCCGGAGCGCTTTTCGTTTCAGTAGCCGTTTATTCTTCTCGAAATAGGGTAGCAAGTTACCCTCATAATCATGTTTTTATAGAAAAAAAGCAAAAAGACTTGCATATTTTCTGATTTTTATTTATCTTTGCACCCATATTACAAAATTATAACATAGAATTATACTCTTATGGGAGGCATTTTCGGAACTATTTCCAAGAAAAGTTGTGTCGCTGATCTCTTTTACGGCACAGATTACAACTCACATCTCGGCACACGCCGGGGCGGTTTGGCAACCTACAGTAGTGAGAAGGGCTTCGTGCGCTCTATCCACAATCTGGAAAGTTCATACTTCAGAACGAAGTTTGAATCTACACTCGACAAGTTTGAAGGAGCTACATCGGGCATCGGCGTGATTAGCGATACAGATGCCCAGCCACTCATCATGAACTCTCATCTTGGCCGCTTTGCCATTTGCACTGTAGCTAAGATAGTAAACAAGGATGAACTTACTCAGCTTCTGCTCGAAAAGAACATGCACTTTGCTGAAATGTCTTCGGGTAGTACCAATCCTACTGAGTTGGTGGCTCTGCTCATTATTCAGGGTAAAACCTTCAGAGAAGGTATCGAAAACGTTTTCCATCACATCAAAGGTTCCTGCACCATGATGATCCTTACCGAGGATGGCATCATCTGTGCGCGCGACAGTTGGGGACGTACTCCAATCATCATCGGCAAGAAGGAAGGAGCCTATGCGGCTTCCAGCGAAACCACCTCGTTCCCTAATCTCGATTATGAAACAGCATATGAGGTAGGACCAGGCGAAATCGTGAAGATTAAAGCTGATGGCATGGAGCAGATCCGTCCTGCCAACAAGAAGATGCAGGTTTGCTCTTTCCTCTGGGTTTACTACGGATTCCCTACATCTACCTACGAGGGCAAGAATGTAGAGGAGGCGCGTTTTACCAACGGCTTTAATCTCGCCAAGACCGATGATGTGGAGGTAGACTGCTGCAGCGGTATTCCTGATTCAGGTACGGGTATGGCGATGGGTTATGCTGCTGGCAATGGTGTGCCTTACCAGCGTTGTATTGCCAAGTATACGCCTACATGGCCTCGCAGTTTTACTCCAAGCAACCAGAGCATGCGTTCACTGGTAGCCAAGATGAAGCTGATTCCTAACAAGGCGATGCTGAAGGGCAAGCGTGTGTTGTTCTGCGATGACAGTATAGTGCGTGGTACCCAGCTTCGCGACAATGTTAAGGTGCTTTTCGACCAGGCAGGCTTGAAGGAGTGCCACATGCGTATTGCATGTCCTCCATTGGTATACGGCTGTCCGTTCATCAACTTCACTTCTTCAAAGAGTGATATGGAGCTGATAACCCGCCGTATTATTGAGAAGTTTGAGGGCGATGCCAACAAGAATCTTGAGAAATACGCTACCACTGGTTCTCCTGAGTATCAGAAGATGGTAGATGAGATTGCCAGCCAGTTGGGCTTGACTTCCCTGAAGTTCAACACCATCGAGCAGCTGGTAGAGGCCATCGGTCTTCCAAAGTGCCAGGTATGTACCCATTGCTTTGATGGCAGCAGCGCATATACTCTGAATGAGTTTGCTGATGAAGACTAAAATAAGAATATAAGTTCTTGATAGATAAGAAGATAGGTCTAGTGATCCCGCTTAGCGCGGTGTTGCTAGACCTATTTTTATTGTTATTTTCGGAAATTTTGAACATATTGTGATAAGATGTGAATAGTCTTTTATCACCGAAAAGCTGTACCTTTGCATCCAGATAATAAATGAAACGTAAATCAATAGAAATCATTAAGAAGATATGAAGAAAATAATCATCTTATGTTTCGCGCTCGGAGCTTTCCATACTCTTGGCGCACAGGAGACGCTTACGCTCAGCCAGTGCCTGCAGATGGCAGTGGATAACAACCTGTCGCTCCAGAGCAGCCGAAACGAAATAGCTAAGGGAAAGTACGCTATCAGCGAAAATCAGGCTAAACTCTATCCGCAAATCAATGCGGTGGCACAGCTCAACGACAACTTTACGCCGCCTGTTTCGGTTACCGACGGCTCGGCTTACGGCAAGCCTTATAATGTAACCAAGACGTTGCAGTATAATGCTTCGGCGGGTGTACAATTGCAGATGCCGCTGTATAACCAGATGATTCTTACCGCCATCGATATCACCAAGATTGCCGATAAACTCAACCAACTCTCTTATGAGAAGGCGCGTGAAGACCTCATCGTGCAGACTGCCAAGATGTATTACATGGCGCAGAACACATCTGAGCAGATTCGTCTGACGGATGACAATATCAAGCGACTGGTAGAACTCAGAAACATCACCCAGGCTTTCTATGATAACCAGATGAGTCTGGAGGTAGATCTGAAGCGAGTGAATCTCAATATCGAGAACCTCACCGTGCAGCGCGATAACGCCATCGCCATGCTCGAACAGCAGTATACCATGCTCAAGTATGTGATAGATTATCCTGCCGAGAAGGAGATGAAGGTGACAGCCGTAGATCCGGGAAAGATTGAGATGGTGAAGGCTGACGGACTGGATACGGGACTCTACGAACTCCAGTTGCTGGAACAGAAGAAATTGCTCACCCAGAAGCAGACCAAACTTGCCAAGGACGGCTATCTGCCATCGCTCTCGCTGACCGGAAACCTGATGTATTCTGCCTTTACCGATAGGATAGATCACTGGATTCATTCGGGCGAGTCAAACCACTGGTATGGTTCCAATGGTCTGGGCATTCAACTGAGAGTGCCTGTATTCGATGGTTTTGAAAAGCGTTCTAAAATCAGAAAGGCGAAGATAGAGGAGGAGAATGCACGCATCGGTTACGAGGACGCCCTGAAGGGACTGCAGGCAAACTATATGAATGCGGTGAGCGAGGTGAACAACAGTCAGCGCAACTACAAGAAACAGTTTGATAATTATACCATGGCGCAGGATGTTTACAACGTAACAGCCGACCAGTATAAGGAGGGTGTGGCTTCGATGACAGCGGTGCTGCAGGACGAGATGCGTATGAGCGAGGCAATGAACAATTATCTCACAGCCTACTATCGCTACAAGGTTGCCAATCTCTCGCTGCTCAAGTTGACTGGACAGCTCAACCAGATTTCGGTTGCTAAATAACGGAGAAGAATAAATCATTAAGAAATAAAATATAAACAGGAAAACGGGATGTAAAAAACTTTTCTTCATATTCCCTGATTCCAAATTACAATAAAACTATGGAACAGAACGAAAATAAAAATGTAGAAACAGCAGAGGCTACACAGGTATCTCACGAAGAAACCAGGAAGAAACTGAAGAAGCAGCGCGTAAGACAGATTATCGCCAGCCTGATAGGTGTTGCTATCCTGGCTTTCGGACTCTGGAAAATCGTATGCCTCTTCCTCGATTATAACTCTAACGAAACGAGCAATGATGCTCAGATAGAACAATATATCTCACCGGTTAATCTCCGTGCATCCGGCTATATCGCCAAGGTATACTTCAGAGAACATCAGGAAGTACACAAGGGAGATACCCTCCTTGTGCTCGACGACCGGGAGTATCGTATCCGTCTGATGGAGGCTGAAGCAGCCCTCAAGGATGCCAAGGCAGGAGCCAATGTCATCAATGCTACAGAGCAGACCACCGAGACATCAGCTTCTATCTATCAGGCATCTATCGATGAAATAAATGTACGACTTGCCAAACTCGCCAAGGACTGCGAACGCTATCGCAACCTGGTAGAAAAGAAGGCGGCTACTCCTATCCAGCTCGAACAGCTGGAGGTGGAATATGCAGCCACCAAGAAGAAACTCGAAGGGGTAAAGAAGCAGCAGGCTGCTGCCTATAAGGGAGTAAACGAGGTAACTACCCGCAAGCAGAATGTGGCTGCCTCCATCGAGCGTGCCGAGGCTGCCGTAGAGATGGCAAAGCTGAATCTCTCTTACTGTGTGGTTGTGGCCCCTTGTGATGGTAAACTGGGTCGCCGCTCTATCGAGGAGGGACAGATGGTGAATGCAGGAACCACCATTACCTACATCATTCCAACAAACAACAAATGGGTGATTGCCAACTATAAGGAAACCCAGATAGAGAATCTCTATGTAGGACAGAAGGTGCGTATGACTGTAGATGCCATCAGTAACAAGGAGTTTGAGGGTACGGTGACCGCCATTTCTGGTGCTACCGGTTCGAAATATTCGCTGGTACCTACAGATAATTCGGCTGGCAACTTTGTCAAGATTCAGCAGCGTGTGCCTGTAAGAATCGATTTCAACAACCTCAGCAAAGAGGATAATGAGCATCTTGCTGCCGGCATGATGGTGGTTGTCAAGGCTGAGAGAAAGTAAAAAACAGCTAGATGGAAATGAAGTAATATATGGAAGAAGAATATAAGAATTATCCGTTTTATGATTGGGTGCCCAAACCGCTCGGCATCATCTTCATGATCATCCTCTTCGTGCCGATGATTACGATGAGTGGCGTCTATTCTGCCAACAGCGGCGAGATGATGAGCGGACTCGGCATCCAGTCGGAATACATCGCCTTTGCTGGCTTCTGCACCTCGATAGGAATGGCGGCTTTCTCGCCGTTCTTCTATGATCTGGTGTGCATACGTAGAGAGAAGATGATGTGCATCGTGGGCTTCTCCATTCTCTTTATCCTCAGTTTCGTGTGTGCCCAGACCGACTCGCTGTTTATACTCGGACTGTGCAGTCTGCTGATGGGTTTTGTCCGTCAGACGCTGCTGATGGCGCATCTCTTCGTGCTCATCAGATATGGTTTCGGAATAGAGGCTACGAGGAATATCACTCCGGGATGCGAGCCTACTACCGAGGAAGCATGGGATGCGGTAGATTCGGAGAAGATGGTGTCGCAGCCGGTCATCTATCTCTTCTTCATGATTATCGGACAGTTGGGAACCTGGCTAACGGCATGGCTTGCCTATGCTTATGAGTGGCAGTATGTTTATCATTTCATGATGGCATTCATGCTGGCAGGCATCATCATCGTGTTCTTCACCATGCCTTATCATAAGTATCCGATGCCTAAGTTCCCGATAACGATGTCGAAGTTTGGCAATGTTACGGTGTTCAGTATCATGCTCTGTTCGTTTGCTTATGTCATGGTTTTCGGTAAGACGCTCGACTGGTTTGATGATCCTACCATCCGTTTCTCTTCGGTGGTCTGTCTTATCTTTACCGCTCTGTTCATCTATTTGGAGAAGACGCGGCGTTCACCTTATTTCATCATGGAGGTGTTCCAGCTCAGGGTCATCAACTACGGTATCCTGCTCTTCTTCCTGCTGATGGTCTGCAATTCGAGTGCCATGTTTGTCAACGTGTTCACCAATGTGAGTATGAAGATAGATAACTGGCAGAACGCCACGCTAGGCAACTGGGTGATGGTGGGCTACACCGTGGGACTGATATTTGCAGTTATCGCCAGAGCTAAGAATGTTCACCTGAAGTGGATGTACTGTCTGGGTTTCCTCTTTATCGGAGCCTATGCGCTGTACATGTATTTCGAGGTACAGAACGACGGCATGTATGAACGTATGAAATGGCCTATCATCATCCGTTCTACAGGAATGATGCTGCTCTATTCGCTCATCTCCACGATAGCCAACCAGCGCATGCCTTACCGCTTCATGTCAACCTGGGTTTGCATCATGCTTACCGTTCGTATGGTCATTGCCCCTTGTATCGGCTCTGCGCTCTATACCAATGTGCTTCAGCACAGACAGCAGTATTATGTAACCCGCTTTGCCCAGGATTACGACCGCACGAACATCGAGACGGCGAAGACTTACGACCAGACGGTGAGAGGCATGCAATATCAGGGCAAGAGTGTAACCGAGGCACAGAATATGGCTGCCATGAGTACGAAGGGAAAGGTACAGGTACAGGCCACGCTGGTGAGCATCAAGGAGATGGCAGGCTGGACCTTCTACGGCTGTCTGCTGTGTGCCGGACTGATGCTCGTTCTCCCTTGGCGCAAGCGCAATATCGGGGAACTGACGCGTGAGTATCTGCTGAAGAATGTAGATGTGAAATCCCTGGGAAGAAGGTAGTGGAGTGCTAAAATATCATAAAAGATACAGGCTGCTCATCTGATGAATGGATATTTTTGTTATCTTCGCAGTTAAATCTGAAGATAACAGACCCATATTCATCATGAAAATAACAGATAATATCATCATATATGAGGCTCATGAGTTTCCTCAGCTGTTGATGCAGCCTTTCTACTCCGACTATGTCGGAATCGTAATCTGTCATCAGGGGATGTTCCGTTTCTGCGTAGACGGAACATCCTTTGTTGCATCTGAGGGTGAAACCGTTTTCCTCTCCAAAGGAGTGATGTTTCATGTGCAGGAAACGGGCAAGAACCTCAAATATACCCTTCTTTTTTACCGTGCTGAACAGATTCGTCACATGTTGGGTAATACCGTGGTTACCATGCGTCTTTATGCTACGATTTATCCCAAATCCTGCCATGTCAGGACGACGGGCTATGAGGATATGCTTACTTCTTATGCCCTGATGCTGAGGAAACTGGAGCTGGAAAAAGAGAAGAGTGGTGAACTGGATGCCTATTGTGTGCATGAGCAGAAACTGTTGCTGATGGCTGTTACGTACCGTTTGTGCAGCATCTTCTCGGCATCGTTCAAGGCTGCCGGCAAGGAGATGGAACGGAAGATTGCCATCTTTGAGTCGCTGGTGCTGCTGATAGAGAAGAACTATATGCGTGAGCGCAGTGTGGCTTTCTATGCAGACGAACTCTGTCTTACACCGAAATATCTGTCGGTACTGGTCAAGTCGGTTTGCGGTCAGACGGTCCAGCAGTTGCTTTTCAAGGCGATGATCCGTCGCAGTATCTACCTGATGAAGAACACCACGAAGACGATACAGCAGATAGCCAATGAACTCAGTTTTCCCAATGCTTCAGCCTTCGGAACCTTCTTCAAGAAACATACCGGTCTGTCGCCTAAGCATTACCGTAATTGGGAAGAGGGAATGAACCGAGATTTCATCCTATATCTATAAAATAAAAGAGGGACAGAGGATTTATTCTGTCCCCTGTCCCGAAACTGTGATATAACTAAAACAACTGAGCGAAAGCTTCGGCTGTCTTTCCTGTATAGGTCTTCATCTCTGTAACCGGCTTGTAACTGAAATCCTTGAAGGCAAGGAGCTGTGTGGCAACAAACTGGTGGTCGTTAGAGATGCAAGCCTGTAACTTCATATTACCCATGCTGATGGCAGAAACAGGGAATTTGTTGATCGCTGTTTCTACATCCTTAGGGGCTGCACTGAGGATGTTCTCAAGCTTTCTTCCATCCTCTACAGAATATTCTTTCTCTTTTATCTTAATCACACTGTTGGTAGGTTGATAGATGAGCTTGACAGTCAAACCCATGAAACCTTTCTTTACCTGTACATCCTGGAGTGCCAAAACATCAGCACCCATCTCTAAATGATTAATCTTTGCCATAATTTTATACTGTTATTTGCTTATTCTTAATTCTTGAAAAATAATATATATTGAACTGTTTTTTGTTTTGAATAGGGGTGTAACCAGTCTTATCGCAAATCTTAGGAAAGATGCGATAAACCTATATGAAATTTTAAAAAGAGAAAAGAATAAGCACTAACAGAGCAGACGTCGCAGGCAAATGACATAATACTTGCAGGCGACATCAAAGTGGATTGGGGCAGTTTCCTGTCGGAAAGGCTCCATGCCACCTTCTATAGCTGATAAAAGGGATGATAAATAACGGATTCTATTTGTAAGCAATCTACTGGCAGTCTGACTGTTGTGCATGTTGCCACTTGGCAATAAGCGCTGCGGACGGCTGCTACAGATGCGGTAAGCAAGCTGTGAGGCGTTTTCAAGCTGTGCCTCAGGCTGGCTCTTGTCATACTCAACCTTCGCCAAACCATCTTTCTTATGGCTTGCATCTTCGGTATAAGAATCCTCGGGAGTAAAAGAAATAGGGGCAGCAGATACCTCTCCATAGCCTGAGAAGACCATGGACACCAGAAAAAGGATGTATAGTATCAACTGCCTCATATTAAATATATTATGGTGTCAGGATGAACTCCCGACACCAGGGATGATTAATAGCTTCTTGCGATGATGACACGGGCTACAGCTGGCTTGCCGCTTACCATATCTACACCTGGAGTCTGCTCGTAAGCGAAAGGCACGCAGCGGATGGTAGCCTGAGTCTCTTCCTTAATCTTAGCCTCGGTCTCGGCTGTACCGTCCCAATGGCAGAGGAAGAAACCACCGTCCTTCACACGCTTCTTGAACTCCTCGTAGTTGTCGCACTCATAAACGTGAGCATCACGGTAAGCACGAGCCTTCTCGAAGATATTCTTCTGGATGTCTTCCAGCATATTCTTTACGCGCTCAACGATACCGTCGAAGCTTACGTTCTCCTTCTCCAAGGTATCACGGCGCATAATCTCGATGGTGTTGTTCTCCAAGTCACGGCCACCCATAGCCAGACGAACAGGAACACCCTTCAACTCATAGTCAGCGAACTTGAAGCCAGGACGCTTGGCAGGGTTGTCATCATACTTCACAGTGATGCCCAACTCGCGGAGCTGGTCGATGACAGGCTGCAACTTAGCAGTAATCTGAGCCAACTGCTCATCGCCCTTGTTGATAGGAACGATAACCACCTGGATAGGAGCCAGCTTTGGAGGCAATACGAGACCGTTATCATCGCTGTGAACCATGATGAGGGCACCCATCAGTCGGGTAGAAACACCCCATGAAGTAGCCCATACGTACTCAGGCTTGTTCTCCTTGTTCAAGTAGGTAACATCGAAACTCTTGGCGAAGTTCTGACCCAGGAAGTGAGAAGTACCACTCTGGAGAGCCTTGCCATCCTGCATCATTGCCTCGATGGTATAGGTGTTGAGAGCACCTGCGAAACGTTCAGTCTCACTCTTCACACCCTGCAATACAGGAACACCCATGTAGTTTTCAGCAAACTCAGCGTAAACCTTGAGCATCTCCTGAGCCTTTGCCTCAGCCTCTTCCTTAGTGGCATGAGCGGTATGACCCTCCTGCCAGAGGAACTCAGAAGTACGGAGGAACGGACGGGTACGCATCTCCCAACGCATTACGTTACACCACTGGTTGCAGAGGATAGGGAGATCACGCCATGAATGGATCCAGTTCTTATAGGTGTTCCAGATGATGGTCTCAGAAGTAGGACGGATGATGAGCTCCTCATCGAGCTTTGCGTTAGGATCAACCTCAACCTCTTTGCCATCCTCTGTAGAACGGAGGCGGTAGTGGGTAACTACGGCACACTCCTTGGCGAAACCTGCCACGTGCTCAGCCTCACGAGAGAAGAAACTCTTCGGGATGAGGAGAGGGAAGTATGCGTTCTGTACACCTGTCTGCTTAAACATCTTGTCGAGCTGTTGCTGCATCTTCTCCCAGATAGCGTAGCCGTATGGTTTGATAATCATACAACCACGAACTGGTGACAACTCAGCGAGATCAGCCTTTACTACCAAATCATTGTACCACTGACTGTAGTTGTCAGCGCGCTTGGTTAAATTCTTGAGTTCTTTAGCCATATTGCTTTATTCTATTTATTTTGTTTTTTATTTCTTCTGTTATATATATATTAAGGTATAAGCTTGAGCCTTCATCATCTGCTGGCGGCAGTTCATCTGTCTGCAGGTGTCTGAAATCCGACTTTTAGGGATTTTCCACCCCCAAATAGGTGATTTCCTAGCTCTATTTCGACAAATACCCTTAAATTTGCATGCAAAAATACAAAAAAATATTAGAAAACTCTCCATTATGGAGAAAAAAGAGTTATCTTTGCAATTAAATAACATAAATATAGGAGATTTTAAAATGAAAAAGACTAATTTTGCAGTTGCAGGCCTCTCTTTGTGCTTGCTTTTTTCAAGTTGTGGAACCAATCAGAAGACAGGTACAGCTGTAGGTGCCGGTTCTGGTGCAGCTCTGGGTGCTCTCGTAGGTGGATTGCTTAACAATAGCCATCGTGGTACCGGTGCTCTCGTAGGTGCTGCTATCGGTGCAGCTGTTGGTGGCGGTGCTGGTAACCTCATAGGAAAGCACATGGATAAGGTAAAGGCTGAGGCTGAACAGGTGAAGAATGCACAGGTTGAGACTGTAACAGATGCCAATGGCTTGTCTGCCGTTAAGGTAACATTTGCTTCTGGTATCCTCTTCCCAACTAATGGTTCTACTCTCAGCAGTAGCGCAAAGACTGATTTGGCTCAGTTTGCCGGTGTATTGAAGAACAATACCGACTGCGAGGTTTCTATCCAGGGTTATACCGATGCTACAGGTAATGATGGTATCAACTTGCCATTGAGCCAGAAGCGTGCTGAGGCAGTTTACAACTATCTCGCTTCTTGCGGTGTTACAAGCCGTCAGGTAAAGAATGTTCAGGGTTTGGGTTCTGCTAACCCTGTTGTTAATACTACTGCTGCTTGTGCCCAGAACCGTCGTGTAGAGGTTTACATGTATGCTAGCCAGGCTATGGTTAACGCAGCCAACAACGGTACATTGAAGTAATAACTTTCATGCTCCCGGGAGGGAAAAACTAAATAGATGATTTTGAAGAAAATCAAGAATATAGTAAAATGGGTGGTGGTGCTGTTTTTCAGTACCACCATTCTTGCTGTAGTGGCATATAGGTTCATTCCTGTGTATGTCACTCCTCTGATGTTTATCCGATGCTTCCAGCAAGTAGCTGATGGAGAGAGTATTACCCTGCATCATCATTGGATTTCGATGGATAAGATCTCGCCTCATATGCCAGTGGCGGTAATGGCGAGCGAAGATGCGAGATTCCTGAAGCATCACGGTTTCGACTTCAATGCCATCGAGAGTGCGGCGAAGAATAATGCACGTGGCGGAAAGGTGCATGGAGCCAGTACCATCAGTCAGCAGACTGCTAAGAATGTCTTCCTGTGGCCTGGCCGTTCATGGACCCGCAAGGGATTTGAAGTCTACTTTACCTTCCTCATCGAAATGATGTGGAGCAAGCAGCGCATCATGGAGGTTTATCTCAACAGCATTGAGATGGGACCGGGTATCTATGGTGTGGATGCGGTTGCAGAATATCATTTCGACAAGAAAGCGAAAGATCTGTTTCGTGGCGAGTGTGCGCTGATAGCAGCTACACTTCCTAATCCGCGCAAATTCAGTTCGCTGCATCCTAGCGCTTATATGAAGAAGCGCCAGCGACAGATAGAACATCAGATGAGATTTATCCCTACCTTCCCTCGTGAGGGTGAAGATTTCGACCCGGGCACGGCTGTGGGAGGATATAGGGGAAAGTGAAGAATGAAGAGTGAAGAATGAAGAGTGAAAAATCTGGTAAATATTGATTAATGGATTTACTGAACGACTTGAACGAAGCGCAGCGTGCTGCGGTAGAATATATTGACGGACCTTCGCTGGTGATAGCCGGTGCAGGTTCGGGTAAAACGCGTGTGCTTACTTATAAGATAGCTTATCTCCTGAGCCAGGGCATGAAACCCTGGAGCATCATGGCGCTCACCTTTACCAACAAGGCGGCAAGAGAGATGAAGGAACGTATCGGAAAACTGGTGGGAAATGACCTCGCCCAGCATCTCTATATGGGTACCTTTCACAGCATCTTCTCCCGAATCCTGAGAGCGGAGGCTGAGCATATCGGCTTCAACAACAACTTTACCATTTATGACGAAAGTGACTCGCGCTCGCTGATCAAGGCGATAGTGAAGGAGATGGGGCTGGATGATAAGAAGTATAAGCCTGCTGCCGTTCATGCCAAGATTTCGATGGCGAAGAACAACCTGATGAGTGCTGCGGCTTATGACAGCGATGCGGCTATCTTCGAGCAGAACAAGCGTGCGCAGATGCCTGAGGTTGGTAAGATTTTCGTGGCTTACGTGCAGCGCTGCAAGCAGGCCAATGCCATGGATTTCGATGATTTGCTGACACTTACCTATCAGCTTTTCAGGGAACATGAGGATATTCGCCACAAATATGCCGCCCGCTTCGATTATGTCCTGGTGGATGAGTATCAGGATACCAATCACGTTCAGATGTCTATCGTCATGCAACTCTGTCAGGAGAAGCAGCGTGTTTGTGCCGTGGGTGATGACTCGCAGAGTATCTATAGTTTCCGTGGTGCCAATATCGATAATATTCTCAACTATCAGCGCCAGTTTCAGGGCACGCGTCTCTTCAAACTGGAACAGAACTACCGCTCTACCCAGACCATCGTTGAGGCGGCTAACAGTCTGATCAAGCATAACCGCAACCAGATTCCTAAGGATGTGTTCAGCGAGAATGCGAAGGGTGAGAAGATTCTGTATAAGCCTGCTTACAGCGACAAGGAAGAGGCGGCGATTGTGGCGAAGGACGTGAAGCGTATCCGGCGCGAGGATGGATGCCAGTATAGTGATTTTGCCATTCTCTACCGTACCAATGCCCAGAGCCGCAGCTTCGAGGAGGAGTTCAGAAAGCAGGGTATTCCTTATCGCATTTATGGAGGACTGAGTTTCTACCAGCGCAAGGAAATCAAGGATATTATTGCTTATTTCCGTCTGGTGGCGAATCCGGATGATGAAGAGGCTATCAAGCGTATTATCAACTATCCGGCTCGTGGAATCGGTGCTACTACGGTGCTGAAGATTGCTGACTGTGCCCATCAGAACCAGGTGAGTTTCTGGGAGGTAATCGGTGCCCCTGAGCGGTATGGACTGGCGGTTACAAAGGGTACGATGAACAAGCTGGAAACTTTCAGATTGCTAATTTCTTCGTTTATCGAACGGGCTCAAACTACGGATGTCTATGAATTGGGTGATGCCATTATCAAGGAGAGTGGCATCAGTCAGGATATCATGTCGGGCAAGGATGCCGATGATCTGGCACGTCAGGAGAACCTGGAGGAATTCTTGAGCGGTATGTCGGCTTTTGTGGAGGAACGCCGTGAAGAGGGTAGGTTTGATGAACTCTTCCTGCAGGATTATCTGCAGGATGTGGCTCTGCTTACCGATGCTGACAGCGATGGTGATAAGGATGAACCTCGTGTTTCTCTGATGACGGTTCATGCTGCCAAGGGTCTGGAGTTTCCTACGGTATTCGTGGTTGGTTTGGAAGAGAATATCTTCCCAAGTCCGCTTTCTGCTGCTTCGCTCAGAGAACTGGAGGAGGAACGGAGATTGCTTTACGTTGCCATTACTCGAGCTGAGAAACATTGTATCCTGACGAACGCCAAGAACCGCTGGCGATATGGCAAGATGGAGTTTGATAATCCGAGTCGGTTTATCGATGAGATTGACGGCAAGTTGATTGATAGCCTGGATGAGGCTGGTGGAAGCTTGTTTGGCTCCAGAGCTGATTCGATGTCTGACCAGCCGGAGTGGGCGAGAGCGCAACGTTCTCGCAGACCGTGGGAGGATGCTGAGCAGCCTAGATACAGTAGCAGGTATCAGAATTCCAAACCGGTAGCATCGCAGTTTGTAGCAGATCCTAAGCCTTCTCTCTTTGATGATGAACCGGAGACATCACATACTTCCGGACGCTCATCTCTCTCTGAAGGTAATTTCAAGTCTGTTAGAGCGCTGAATGCAGCTAAACGTTACATGGAGACGCATTCTTCTCATCCTGCTTCTCGCAGTACAGGATCTTCTGCAGCATCAGTTTCTTCTTCTGCAGCTTCATCTGCTGGCAGTTCTTCTTGTGGTTTGCAGGAGGGAATGAAGATTGAACATCAGCGTTTTGGACGGGGAACGGTGTTGAAGATTGAAGGTACTGGTGAGAATACGAAGGCTACGGTTGAGTTCGTTCATTCTGGCACCAAACAGCTTCTGCTGAAATATGCCAAGTTTACGGTAGTAGATTAAGTTCTGTAGTCTGATGTTTATATTTAAAGGTTTATCCTGTTTTGAAGTTCTCTCTTACAGGTAGAATCTTATAATATTGATAAAGAGTTATAAAAATAGATTGGGCAAGGTCATCTCTGGTCTTGCCCTTTTTGTTTCTATATACTATAAATTGAAAAAGCGTCCCCGCAGTAGCCTCACGGTTACTACGGGGACTTATATTACTAACATCTAACTTTAGCATTTTTGTTTAAACTTAAAAACGAATTCTTTATGAGAGTAATTTCT
>OHHH01000134.1_pt1 | contig 33340 bp, 33 predicted proteins | sample 1567951 | NCBI WGS metagenome assembly OHHH01 (sample SAMEA3879550, study PRJEB24766) | human gut metagenome | biome: human-associated habitat; feature: feces | place: USA | collected 1985/1987 | reverse complement strand
CTAGAACAAAGGAAGAGATAAAAATTAAATCTTCCGGTTCCAAGAAAACATGGTTGATGAGCATTTATTTAGAAAAGGAGAGATGACTTATGTTGATGCCTAGTATTTTTGGAGAAAATTTATTTGATGACTGGTTTGATGAATTCCCATTCTATGACAGGGATATGAAGAACACAGAAAAGAAACTTTACGGTAAGAAAGCAGACAGGATTATGAAAACCGATATTAAGGAAACTGATAACGGTTATGAATTAGAGATTGATTTACCTGGCTTTACTAAAGATGAGATTAAGGCTTCGTTGAACGACGGATATCTTACAATCAGTGCAGCCAAGGGACTTGATAAGGACGAACAGGAGAAAGAATCAGGCAGATATATCCGTAGGGAACGTTATGCCGGAGCATGCCAGAGAAGCTTTTATGTCGGTGAAGCTGTTAAACAGGAAGACATTAAGGGTGAGTTTAAGCATGGTATCCTGAAACTCTTCGTACCTAAGGTAGAAGCTAAGAAAGCAGTAGAAGGAAATAAATATATTGCCATTGAAGGTTAATTTTCAGACGACATAGTATCGGAAAGAGGCGAATGATTATGGCAGATAAGAATCCAAAACATCCTTTGAAGAAAAAAGCTAAGACAAAGGATAAAAAGAAAAACATCTACGAATAGCAGATAGTTAAAAAAGCTACAGGTGGTAAATCACCTGTAGCTTTTTTTAACCAAAAGTTACAATTTTTTAACCATTTATTACATTTTACGTTTCAAATGGGATTAATGTGCTAGACTAACACAAAATGAACAGATTGGAATGAGCCGATAAATGATACAAGTAGCCATTTGCGATGAAAATAATAAAACACTTGAAAAATTGGAGAAATTAATTAAAAATACGCTTGGAAATGAAGTATCGGTATCAACGCATGATAATGTATTTTCACTTGTTACATATGTATGCGATGAGAGAAAAGGAAAATTGGATGCGGTTTATATTGATATTAATGCGGGGCAGAAAGGAGGTATCGTTGCAGCGGAAAGCCTGCAAAAAGAATATCCCAATATTAAAATAATATTTCTTTCTGATGACATCGAGAGGGCTAAAGATATATTCCGTATTAACCCGATATATTTTCTTACGAGACCTTATGAAGAAGATTATGTAAAAGATTCACTTTATAAAATTATACAGATAGTGGATGAAGATAGTGCGGAACTGCTGACAATAGGGAACCCTGAGAGCAAAAAAGGCGATTCCGTTGTTCTTCTTAAGGATATTTATTATATAGAAAGTCAGAAAAGAGTTATAAACATTATTATGATGGCTTCAGTACATATTACTACAAACTGGATGAAGTTGAGAAGAAACTTAAAAAAAATTTCCTGCGCACACATCAGAGTTTTATCGTTAATCTTGACAAAGTCAAGAAACTTGTTAATGACGGACTTCTTTTATACGGTGGAACTATAGTTCCCATAAGCCGTTCAAGATATAAGGATGTAGTGGGTACAGTAAGCAGATATCTTAATATAGGAGATGTTAATTATGTACAGACTATTGAAGGTGATTGCGGAACAAATAAACTGATACGTGGATGTGTATATAGCAGAGAAATTATGAAAAATATGAAACCAAAGCTGGAATATGGTACATATCCGGATAAGGTCACAGTAGATAGTAATACGGTGAAAGCACTGATAAGCGCTAATCCTTATGGAATAAAGGCTGGGGACACATTTACATATAGTGTATCTACACTGGGTGAATCTGTTCCGGTAAATGTGTATGTTACAGGAGTAATCAAGGAGGGACAGAGGTTATATATCACTTTAAATAAAACTTTTATTAATATGTCATATGAAGATTTTTTTCCTGTATACAGTTACGAACAGACAGAAGATGTGAGGCTTATTATTCCGGAAAGTGAAATTTCCAAAATGTCTGAGGCTATGAAAGCTTCATTATGCGATAATGTAATGATTAATCCGAAAGGAACACTCACGCAAGAGGAAAGAGACGCCATATACGACAGGATAGCAGATTATGATATAACAGGAGAGACCCCATATCCTGAACCGGCTGAGCTGGTAAACAGAAATAATACCATGTTTAAAATAGAATTTATGAAATATATTCCGTTGTCGGTGGTTACTATTGTGCTGCTTTGCATAAGTATAATCGGTATTGTTAATATAAAAACAGCGAAAAGCACAAGATATTATGGAATAATGTATGCTTACGGAATGCGATATAAAAAAGCCCAGGTTATAGAGGGCGTATCGATGACATTTAATTGTGGTTTAGCTGTTATATTTACCGTATCATTAATTAAATTGCAACAGAAAATGGAATTTTTCGGAGAAATAAATTGTAATCTTAATATGCCGCAGATAATCACAATAACCGGAATATGCATTATTATAATATTTTGCTCAATGTTTGCTGCTAAAGGTGTGCTGAAGGAACATACACCGGTCCAGATACTTAAAAATAAAAACTAAATGGAGGCATCTATGATAGAAATAAAGAATTTATATAAGACATATAATTATGGAAAGCCAAATGCTTTTGAAGCTTTAAAAGATGTGTCATTAACGATAAATGATGGCGAAATGGTAGCAATTATAGGTAAATCCGGAGCCGGAAAGTCAACATTAATGCACATACTGGGATGTATTGATGACTTTGAAAAAGGTCAGTATATTTTTAATGGAAAGGACATTTCCAAAGTAAATGAAAAGAAAAGTGCGGCAATAAGAAATTCCGAAATAGGAATTGTCCTACAGGAGTTTGCACTTATGGAACAATATACGGTAGTAGAAAATGTAATTATGCCATTGTTTTTTACCCCGAAATCAGGACGAAGGAGTGAAAAGGAAAAACGTGCTTTGGAGATACTGAAAAGACTGGAAATGGATGAATATGCCCATAAAAAAGTCAACAAACTTTCAGGCGGACAGAAACAGAGAGTTGCAATTGCAAGGGCAATGATTAACAATCCGTCTGTTCTTCTGGCAGATGAGCCTACAGGAGCTTTGGATGTGAAAACAACCGATGAAATTATGAAAGTTTTCAGAAATCTGAACAAGAATGGAACTACAGTGATAATCATTACACATGACATGGAAGTTGCAGGAATGTGTGACAGAATAATAGAAATTAGTGACGGAAAAATTATATAACATAAAAGGCTGCGGATATAATCTGCAGCCTTTAGTATTATTTTGAATAGTTAAGATACCACAATACACCTAATGTAATTCCTATTGTCCAGACTATAAGGGATAAGATTCCGCATATAAGACCTGTTCTTGATTCTTTACAATGGCTTCCGTATTGTTTCTTGTATACATAGCACAGACGTATCGTGAATATGGAAAATAAAATTACACCAAAGAAAAAACTTGCGATTCCCATATTACGGCATGCCTTTGCCAAATCGTCGGCCTGTTTGTTACCGGTTGTACCCATTATTTAGTGAAACCTCCCTGTCTGAGCCAGTTGTATAACTGGTTAATTTCTTTGTAGTTGATAAGGACATAAATACTGTATATCATCATTATGATTGAAAGAATAAGACCTATAATGGAACATACAAGGCCGACTGTTGCGGGAGCATTCATTTTTCCGTTGTTGGATTTTTTGTATTTAAGCGCAAAGACGAGACCGAGGATACCAAGTGTAATACCTACTATTCCGTAACAGCAACACAATATGATACTTAAAATACCAAGTACAAGTGCTGCGACCGAATAACCGCTGTCATTTTCATAATTGTTATAATTATTATTGTAACCATTATAATAGTTATTATTATAACCGTTATTATATCCATTGTTATTGTTGTCAGAGTATGAACCTCTGTTATCGGATTCTCCGCCGCCTTCACGGTAATATCCCTGATTGTTATTATTATCATCACCATTATAATTGTTCTGATATTCCATAATGAACCTCCGTGTTAAGTTGATTAAGGTATGATATATACATGCCTTGTAATAAGAATGATATTCTTAATTATAAAGTTGACAACTACAAGAAAAAGTGCAATATACAGGTAAAAATATTTTAAATGCATACCCTTAACCCTGCCATGTGTCAGAAAACGGAAGGTCTGGCTCATATAAAAAAATGCGGTAAGTATGACAGCGTATATAACCAGTGGGTGATATAAAATACTCTTCGGGATATTGCCGTGAATAAGATATATAAAAGCTCTTGTGCCGCCGCAGCCTGGACAGTAAAGACCTGTAAGGTGGCGGAACTGACATTCTGTAAGCATATTAATATTGTAACGGACAGCAATTCCTTTGATAATCAATGCTGTAATTCCTGTAATAAAAAATATGCAGATTCCTATTATATACACAACGGCATCCGAATCTTTTTCTCTAAGCAGTTGTCTGAAATTTAATCTTTCACTCATATACAATATATTAACATGAAAAAACACTCCTTGCAATACGTACAAAGTCCTTATAAAATATAACAAGAGAATGGAGGAATACACATGACGGTAAAGGAACGGGCTTTGCTTGTTACAAAACGGCTGGATGAATTTTATACCACAGAGCTTACCTGCTATCTTAATCATGACAGCGCATGGCAGCTTCTTTTTGCCACCATATTAAGTGCCCAGTGTACAGATGCAAGGGTTAATATAGTGACAGAAAAGCTTTTTAAAAAATACAGAACCTTGGAGGATTTTTCTAAAGCGGACATTAAAGAACTTGAGGAAGATATACGGTCCACAGGTTTTTACCACAATAAAGCAAAAAATATTAAGGCTTGTGCCACGGAACTTCTGGAACGCCATAACGGGGAAGTACCAAGAGACATCGAAAGCCTTACGGCATTAAGCGGAGTGGGCAGAAAGACTGCCAATGTGATAAGAGGAAATATCTATCATGAACCGAGTATTGTGGTGGATACACATGTTAAAAGAATTTCCGGAAAGCTGGGACTTACAAAAGAAGATGACCCTGTTAAAATAGAATTTGACCTTATGAAGGTTCTTCCTAAAGACCATTGGATCTTATATAATATTCAGATAATAAGGCTGGGAAGAAATATATGCTTTGCAAGAAACCCTAAATGTGAGGAATGTTTTTTAAGGGATTTATGTAAAGCAGGAAAAGGAAAATAATAATGATAAAAGATTTTGTGGCAATCGACCTTGAGACAACAGGCCTTAACCCTTATGATAATAAAATAATAGAATTAGGTGCGGTAAGATACAGGGACGGAAAGCCTGTGGACCAATATAATACCTTGATTAATCCGGGAGTCCATATCCCGGAACGTATAACAGAGATAACCGGAATTGATGACGATATGGTAAGCAAAGCACCTTATATTGATGATGAGCTGGACAGAATTATGGAATTTATAGGTAATGATGTGATTCTGGGACATAATGTGATATTTGATTATACATTTATAGCGGGAGCTCTAGCAGGACACAGTATAGAATACAGTGCGGAAGCAATAGATACTTTGAAGTTTGCCAAAAAGGTATTGCTGGCCAATGAATCAAAGAATCTTGAACATCTTTGTGAAATGTTTGACATAGTGACGATACACCACAGGGCATACGAAGATGCCATGTCCGCTGCCAATGTGTATTTCAGATTGTGTGAACTTTCAGGAGAGGAAACGATTGTTGAACAGTATCACTTCAAGAAACAGAAAGCTGCGGGGATTACACCCAAACAGGTAAATTACCTTAAATCCCTTATAGAAAGACATAATATAAAACCTGACTACATAATCGAAAACCTGACAAAAAGCCAGGCTTCAAGGGAAATCGACAGGATATTATCCGAGTATGGAATTATGAGACGGCAGCTTTAATTTCATTAAGTTTTGAAAGGATGGGCGCCTTCATTATGGAATCCAGCTTATCGGCACTTTCGATTAATGAATTAATACCGGTTATATTATTGTCTTTACGGTAAAGTTCTGCTAACATGTAGTAATTGCGGCTTACGTCAGTACCGATTGATATACCGTATTCAAGAATTACAGCAGCGAGTGAACAGTTCCCAATCTCAATAAGTCTTGCACCACATCTGGCAATTATATTGACAAGTGTGATATAATTTTCATCATATTCAGATAGTGCTGAAAGGTTGGCAACGCCGTATTTTTCCTTTAAGTCAGTATTGGTAAGACCTGAAAGATTAAGAATTTTTCTGGCCTGCAGATTTAAAAGAGTTGTGCGGTATTCGTTAATTTCATCATCTGAAATATCGGAAGGGATGACAGAATCGGGAATATTTATGTAATTGAGATTTGAAATATCTTTTCTGCGGACGGTATTGGCTCTTGCCTCCCTTGCCCAGAAAGATGCCTTGGCAGAATCTGATTTACGGGAATGTTTTTTACATTCATATAATATTAACATTCCGATTATAATAGTACAAAATAAAATAACCCATCCAAAATTTTTAAACATAGAATCACCTCAGAAAGGAAGTATTGTGATGTATAATAAGAAAAACAGAAGAATAATGACAACTGTACTTGTTGTAATACTTGTACTTGCAATGGTTGTACCTCTTCTTATATCTGCTATTTCCTGATAGTTGGATTATACGAAAAAAATCATATTATATCAAGAACCAAGAGGAAATTAGGGTTGGAATGAACGGTAAAATATGATATTATTAACCAATAACCCTTATGATAGGAAGTTAGTAATGGCAGTAGGAAAAGTACCTAACAGAATTTTAAAAAGAAGCGTTGTTAATCTGCTTAAATGTCCGCCAAGAACGGGCATTGATGCAGCCTCTTTTGCCGTCGGAGATATACACGTCCTTACAGCCTGTGCAACAGGTCTTACGGATTGTGCAATTGCACCGGAAACAGCCGTTTACAAAGCGGCGAACAATATATGGGTTTCCGGGGGAGAACTCCTTGGGATAGAGGCTTCTTTTATGTTGCCTAAAAGCTATAACGAGTATAACCTCAAGGCATATACAAAGCGTGTCAAAGCAGCATGCGATAAGTGCAAAACGACACTTGCAGGAGGGCATACGGAAGTAACGGACGGCGTTAAGAGGTTTTGTATAAGTGTAGCAGCAACAGGTATTGCAGGCACTACACCGGTCAACATACATAACGTTAAGCCCGGAATGGATATAATTGTTACAAAATGGATTGCACTTGAAGAGGTGGCAATGATTGTAAGTAATGAAGACAACATGGCAAAGTTATGTGAACACTTTTCTAATGAATATATGAGTGTAACCGGACAATATGCTGACTGGCTTACAGTTCGTGATGAGGCCGCAGTCGCGATGAAGCATGGTGTAGCAGCCATGCACGATATATCGGAAGGCGGTATATTTACTGCACTCTGGGATTTTGCCGAAGGAAGCGGATGCGGGTTTGAAGTTGATTTGAAACGTATTCCGTTAAGACAGGAGACAGTGGAAATTGCAGAATTTTTCCACCTTAATCCCTATACCATGAAGTCATCAGGAAGTATAATAATCGCCTGTGATAATGGAACTGATATGGTGAATGCCCTTAATGAAGAGGGAATTCCGGCAGTTATAATAGGCAGAACAACTGATAACAATGGTAAGATACTTCGCAACGAAGATGAAATCAGATATTTAGATAAGATGTAATACAGGCACAGCCTGACAGAAAGGATGGATTACAATATGCGTGAAGCAATTTTAGCAGTTCTTGAAAAAAACAGCAGAATAGATTTGGCGGATCTTGCCGCTTTACTTGGAGTTACGGAAGCAGAGGTAGCTAATGAAATTTCAGAAATGGAAAAGGAGAGAGTTATCTGCGGTTACCATACGCTTATCAACTGGGATAAGACCAACAATGAAAAAGTAACGGCACTTATAGAAGTTAAGGTAACTCCACAGAGAGGTCTCGGTTTTGATTCAATTGCCGAGAGAATATATAATTACAGCGAAGTGCACGCACTTTACCTTATGTCCGGAGGATTTGACTTTACGGTAATCATTGAAGGAAAGACAATGAAGCAGGTTGCTACATTCGTATCAAGCAAATTAGCTCCGCTTGAAGCAGTTTTAAGCACTTCAACACATTTTGTATTAAAGAAATATAAAGACCACGGAACAGTCCTTGATGCTCCCGTGTCTGATGAAAGGATGCTTGTTACACCATGAGAAACCCATTATCTGACAAAATAACGACAATTAAGCCTTCTGGTATTCGTAAGTTTTTTGATCTGGTAAGTGAAATGAAGGATGCCATATCTTTGGGTGTGGGCGAGCCTGATTTTGATACACCATGGAGAATACGTGAAGAAGGAATATATACCCTTGAAAAAGGCAAAACATATTACACAAGTAATTCAGGCCTTATGGACCTGAGAATTGAGATAAGCAGATATCTCGAAAGAAGATTCGGACTTAATTACGATGCGGAAAAAGAAATTATTGTTACCGTAGGGGGAAGCGAAGGAATAGACCTTGCTTTCAGGGCAATGCTTAATCCGGGAGATGAAGTTATCATTCCTGAGCCATGCTATGTTTCTTATGTGCCATGTGTAACGCTTGCAGATGGTGTTCCTGTTACGGTTAACCTTAAAGAAGAAAATGATTTTAAGCTTACCAAGGAGCAGTTACTCAGTGCCATAACACCTAGGACCAAGATTCTTGTACTTGCGTTTCCTAACAATCCTACAGGTGCAGTTATGACAAAAGAGGAACTTGAGGAAATCGCCGAGGTTGTTAAGGAAAAGGATATCTTTGTTGTATCCGATGAGATTTATGCCGAACTTTCATACGGCAATACAAGACATTGTTCAATCGCATCCATTGATGGAATGAAAGAACGCACTATAGTAATTAATGGTTTTTCCAAAGCCCATGCAATGACAGGCTGGAGACTGGGATATGCCTGTGGACCTGAAGTAATAATCAAACAGATGCTTAAGATACATCAGTTTGCTATTATGTGTGCACCAACCAACAGTCAGTATGCTGCTGTAGAAGCATTGAGAGAATGTGACGATGCAGTTGAAGAGATGAGAAATGAGTATGACAGACGAAGAAGATTTATGCTTAGCAAACTCCGTGGTATGGGACTTAAAGTTTTTGAACCATACGGGGCATTTTATATTTTCCCAAATATAGCAGAGTTTGGACTTACGTCGGATGAGTTTGCAACAAGATTTCTTACGGAAGAAAAGGTTGCGGTTGTCCCGGGAACAGCTTTCGGTGACTGCGGTGAAGGATTTTTAAGAATGTCCTACGCCAGCTCATTAAGCAATTTAAAGACAGCAATGGAAAGACTTGAAAAATTTATTGACAGATTAAGAAACAAATAGCAGGAGAAAATCTACATGGCAGAGCAAATGAAAATAGAATATATTAATCCTTTTCTTGTAGCGGGAACAAGCGTACTTTCTGATATGTGCGGACTTAAACTGACGGCCGGAAAACCATATGTAAAAACAACATCTTTTGATTCGGACTATATTGTAATTAGTCTTGGAGTAACAGGTCAGATTGCAGGTCAGGTTCTTCTGGCATTTCATAATGATGTGGCATGTGACATTGCTTCTAAGATGTGTATGATGCCTATAACAGCACTTGATGAACTTTCACTCAGTGCACTTAGCGAGTTAGGAAATATGATTCTTGGAAATGCAGCAACAGTATTATCAACAAAGGGTATTTTTATTGATATAACACCACCTTCAATAATACAGGGAACATTTCATATCGGAAGTTCGTTTGCCCAGAATATATGCGTACCACTTATTTATGATAACGATAAAATGATCGAGTTTGATATTTCATTGAAAGAAGGAAAATAAGATGTTAAATATAGTCCTTCATGAACCGGAAATGCCTGCCAATACCGGCAATATCGGAAGAACCTGTGTTGCAACGGATACAGTGCTTCACCTTATCGAACCATTGGGTTTTAAGATTAACGATAAAATGCTTAAAAGAGCAGGACTTGATTATTGGGATAAATTAGATGTAAGAATATATGATGATTTTGATGATTTTCTTGCAAAAAACCCGGGAGCCAAAATATATATGGCAACAACGAAGGCAGCAAGAAGTTATACAGATGTACAATACGAGGATGATTGTTATATAATGTTTGGAAAGGAAAGCGCCGGGATACCTGAATCGATTCTGCAGAAGTATCAGGATACAGCGGTAAGAATCCCTATGTGGGGCGATATAAGGTCGCTTAATCTTTCCAACTCTGTAGCAATCGTTTTATATGAAGCATTAAGACAAAATAATTTTCTTGGACTCAAGATGAAAGGAAGACCACGTACTTTTGACTGGGACTAATCAGCCCCAGACAGAAGGTGCGTGGCTTTTTGCTTTAGGGAGGGCAAATGTAAATTCCGTACCTACGCCCTCGGTGCTTACAACGTCTATATATTCGTTATGTGACGTGATTATTTCTTTTACTATGGAAAGACCAAGGCCGGTTCCGGTCTTGTCCTTGCCTCTTGAAACATCGGTTTTGTAGAAACGCTCCCATATTTTGGATATGCTTTCCCTTGGAATACCAATGCCAAAGTCCTTGACAGAAATAAGGGCTTTATCACCCTTTTCAGTGACGGATATTATTATTGAGGAGTCGCTGTTACTGAACTTAATTGCATTATCTATAAGATTATAAAGAACCTGCTGAATCTTGGACATATCGGCAGAAACCATAAGTTCTTTATCCGGAAAGATAAGTTTGAATTTGATTTTTTTCTTTTCGCAGGTACCCTGAAAAGTCTCAATGGTCTTTTTGATTGTAGCAATAATATCAAAATCAGAGATGTCAAGAATCATACCTTCATCCGTAACATTGTTGATTGTAAGAAGATTATTGGTTAATTTTGTCAGACGTTCTGTTTCCGATATTACTATGCCGAGATATTTTTCCTGCATTTCAGGGGGGATGGTTCCGTCAAGCATTGCTTCAAGATATCCTTTTATGGAAGTTAACGGAGAACGGAAATCATGGGATATGTTGGCAATAAATTTTTTCTGGTATTCGTTAAGACTGTTAATTTCAGCAGCCATATAGTCAAGGGAATCTGAAAGCCTGCCTATTTCGTCATTATGTTTTATATTAATTTTTTCGGAAAAATCTCCCTTGGCATATTTACTTACAATCTTTGTGATTTTGTTAAGAGGTCTTGTAATGTATTTATAGAACAATACAAATATAAGTCCCGATGTGATAAAACATATAACCAAGGTGATGTAATTGAAATTAAAACTGTTATCTGCATCAGAACGTACATCTTTTACAGATTTGCTAAAGATTACATATCCTCTGGTATTGTATAGATAAGTTATTGGATAATATACCGTAAGGTAGTTGCTGTCATATATTCCAAAGAAATCGTTGACGATATAATTGCTTTTCTTATATTTGGCAGGGTCAAAGCCTTTTACAGAGTCCAACCCTGAGTCGGAAGTATCCATTAATACAGTTCCATCCGTTGCAAGCAGCATGATATTGCAGCCTGTATACCGTGAAACTGCTTTAAGAAAAGGCAGGGAAGGAGCGTCATCAACATCTCCTCCGGAATAAGCATTACCATATTCGGAAGCAATGCTCATTGCTGTTTTGTACATATAATCAGCCTGTGAACTTAATTCACTTCTGTAATTGAATTTTGAACAGAGTGTAGATATTATTCCGAAGCTTATAATAATACCTATCAGATATGTAGTTATCATTTTGTTGATTAATCGTATTCTCATTAACTATTTTCTCGATTCAAATTTATAGCCTACACCCCATACGGTGCCGATACTCCATTTTTCGTGGTCGTGTATTTTTTCGCGGAGCCTTTTTATATGGACATCCACGGTACGGGTGTCCCCCACATATTCATAACCCCATATATGGTCTAAAAGCTGTTCCCTTGTGAATACCTGGTTTGGTGAGGTCGCAAGAAAATATAAAAGTTCCAGTTCTTTAGGAGGCATATCAACCGGTTTACCCATATATATTACGGAATAATTACTCAAATTAATGATTAAATCAGGGTACTCAATGTACTCTCCGGAAGGCTTTTCAGGGGTATCGTTTGACTGCGTGGCTGTATATCTTCTTAAAACAGCTTTAACTCTGGCAACAAGTTCCTTGGAATCAAAAGGCTTAATCATGTAGTCGTCGGCCCCAAGTTCAAGCCCCAGTACCTTATCAAATATCTCACCCTTTGCCGAAAGCATTATTATAGGGGTATTGTTTTCACGGCGTATTTCCCTGCAGACCTGGTATCCGTCAATTCCCGGAAGCATAAGGTCTAAAAGAATCAAATCAGGTTTAAAACGGAAGAATGCTGTAAGTGCGTTTTCACCGTCATTCACGATTAAAGTCTCAAAACATTCTTTTGTAAGGTAAAGAGAGATAAGCTCAGCAATGTTGTTATCATCATCTACGATTAAAATTTTCTGTTTGTCCGCCATATTATTTCCTCCTAATCTTTAAATTCAGCTATGGTTACTCCGTAGTCACCTTCGCCGAAGGTTCCTAAACGGAAACTTTTAACGTGTTTCTGACGTTTCAGATAGTTATGAACCGCATTTCGTAATATTCCCGAACCTTTGCCGTGGACAATACGGACAGGGGAGATATGTGCCAGAAATGCATCATCCAGGTATTTATCAAGTGCAATAATGGCTTCGTCACTGGTCATTCCGATAAGATTGATTTCAGGGGAAATTGAAGCCGTTTTATTCATTTTCAGCTTGCCGATTCCTGATTTTTTATTGTTGAGTTTCTCGGTTTCGGAAGCTTCTTTAAGGATTATAAGGTCCTTTATATTCACTTTTGAATTAAGAATACCCATTGAAACCGTGAGAAAACCTTTGGAATCAGGAAGGGTGTGAACCGTTCCGTCAAGGTCCATGCTGATTACATGGACTTTGTCGCCTATATGGAAATCGGCGGCGGTGTGGTTCGAGGTCTGCACAGGTTTATTTGCAGCCTTTTTAGCATTGGTTTTCTCAAGCTGTTTTCTTATACGTTCTCTTCCGGCTTCCAGATCCTGTATGGTCATTCCGTTTTTGGCAGCCTTATTGAAGTCCCTGATAGTCTCGTCTGCCGTCTCTTTGGCTTCCCTTAAAATTGCGTCCGCCTCTTCCCTTGCCTTCTCAATAATGCTGTCAGATTTTTCATCAAGACGTTCAGTTTTAATTTTAAGGCGGTTTTTAAGTTCCTCAATTTCTTTCTTATAAAGTTCAATTTCAGCCTGCTCTTTTTCTATTGTAACACGGCTTTTTTCAAGGTCGGAAATTACATCTTCAAAAGCTTTGTCCGAGGTTCCTATATTAGCCTTGGCATTTTCTATGATTTCAGAAGGAAGCCCAAGCTTGCCGGATATTGCAAAGGCATTACTTTTGCCAGGGATTCCTATAAGAAGCCTGTAAGTAGGCGCAAGGCTTGCCACATCAAATTCACAGCAGGCGTTTTCAACCCCGTCAGTTGAGAGCGCATATATTTTCAATTCACTGTAGTGGGTGGTGGCTATCGTTGTAATCTTTTTGGAATGTAAAGTCCGGAGTATGGATATCGCAAGGGCGGCACCCTCTGTCGGATCTGTTCCGGCACATAATTCATCAAAAAGAACAAGGCTGTTGGAATCGGCTTTTTTAAGAATATATACAATATTTTTCATATGGGATGAAAAAGTCGAAAGACTTTGTTCAATGCTCTGTTCGTCACCGATATCCGCAAAAATATCATTAAAAACGGTCAGCTTTGAGTTGTCTGATGCGGGAATATGAAGTCCTGACTGACCCATTAGAGAAAACAGACCGATTGTTTTTAATGTAACTGTTTTACCGCCCGTGTTAGGGCCTGTTATAATAAGCTGTTCGTAACCGTCACCGAGATATATGTCCACAGGGACAACTTTACTACTGTCAATTAAAGGGTGACGGCCTTTTTTGATGTTAATTTTACCATCGCAATCCATTATAGGCTCGGAACCTTTGTAACTATGTGAAAAACCTGCCTTTGCAAAGATAAAATCCAGTTCCTTAAGTATATCATAATTGGTAAGAAGTTCTGTGGTATAGTTGCCTGCCATTGCCGACAGGGAAGAAAGTATTACGGAGATTTCCTCACTTTCTTTTATCTCAAGTTCACGAAGGTCATTGTTAAGCTTTACAATTGACATGGGCTCAATGAAAAAAGTTGAGCCTGTGTTACTCTGGTCATGAATCATGCCGGGAACCTGTGAACGATATTCTGCCTTGACCGGGATGCAATACCTTCCGTCCCTTGTGGTAACAACAGCATCCTGCAGATATGTCCTATAGCTTCCTGATATCATATGGGAAAGCTCAGATTTAATGCGTTCATTGACATTTTTCTGCTGTCGTCTTATATCTTTAAGATTGGTGCTTGCGTCATCTGCAATTTCCGTTTCGGAAATAATGCAGCGGTTAATTTCATTCAAAACATCACTGAGAGGATTAAGTATGTTAAAACGTTCTGACAAAACATCGGGATTGGTTTCAATACTGTTACTGTCATAACGGATTGCGGATCCTGTAACAGAAAGCAGGGCTGCCACGGAAAGAAGCTCGCTTATGCCAAGAGAACTTCCGACTTCAAGGCTTTTTATAAGAGGCCTTATATCTGTCAGACCCGAAAAACCAAGCGAACCCTTTGCAAAAATGCGGGATGAAGCCGCGGTTGTATCCTGCTCACACTTCCTTATATAATCAAGGTCTGTAGACGGCATAAGCTTACGGCAAAGAACCTTGCCCGGAGCGGATGTTGCATATTTTGAAAGACGTTCTGTTATTTTATCAAATTCAAGAATGGACAATGCTTTTTTATTCATTACAAAAAACTCCTGTCAATATCTAAATTATTTATATTTTACTCTACCGGACAACAAACTTCAATAATATGTCATAAATTGTTCATATTTTAGGAATATAATACAAACACTTACACTGATTAATTCGAGAGGACAATACCATGTCAGATAAGAAAAATGATAATTATGATTTATATACAGAACATATTGTTAAGGAACCATGGAAAAATTCAAAGCGTATTTTGAAGAAAGGTGCGTCACTGGTTGCCATGGCAGTATTTTTCGGACTCGTTGCGGGACTTGTTATGATTATTGTTTACAAAACAGGTAAAAATTATCTTGATGATAATAAAGCTGCTATGAATGAGACAACCTCGAGTACGGACGGAAGCGAGAGCAAGGAGACTGACCCGGAGGACACTACGGTGCCGCCTATTGAAGAAATTACAACAGAAATTCCTTCAACGGTACCTATAGATAACGAGAAACTTAATGACTATATGGGATATTATAAAGCACTCAAATCAGTTGCGGATAAAGCCGGATTGTCGGTCGTAACCGTTACTGCTGCAAAGCAGGGGGTTGATTTTTTTAATTCAACATATCAGAACATAGCTGATGAATACGGGATTGTGATATCCTCAGACAGTACGGGATATTATATACTTACGGAATATTCCCTTGTTAAAAATTCGGAAAATATACAGGTTACATATTATGACAAAACAGTTGATACAGCTGAATTTGTTGCAGGTGACACAACAACAGATATGGCAGTTATTAAGACAGGCTCGTTGAATACGGCGGTTGTACCTGTTCAGTTTGGTAATTCGGATGCAGTCCTTAAAGGGGATTTATTAGTCGCAACAGGAAAATTATACGGCTTTAACGGAACGATAGGATATGGAATTGCAACAGGTGTCAATAATTCTGTTAATGATACAGATTCAATTTACAGGCTTATCAATACTGACATCAGCGGTACCGCTACTTCAAATGGTGTTATTCTTAACCTGCATGGTGAAGTGGTAGGAATAATTACAATGGCATATAACAGTGATAATACAAATTTTATAACAGCTTATGCAATTAATGATGTAAGAAACCTTATGCAGAACCTTGTTAATAAGAAAAGTATGCCTTATCTGGGAATAAAAGGACAGACAGTTACGGATGAGATAGCTGCCACAAATAAAATCCCTAAGGGAATATACATTTCTGCTGTAGAGACCAATTCTCCCGCATACAAATCAGGAATACAAAGTGGTGACGTGATTACACAGATTAACGGAACCGAAATTAACAATATGGAAAGTTTTATGATGCAGCTTGAAAAAAATAATCCGGGAGATAATGTCAACGTCACTATTAAAAGACGGGGCAGGGAAGATTATAAAGAGATTGAATTTAACCTTGTGCTTGGTGTAGAATAAGACGTATTGAATAGTGAAAGGAAAATTTTTTATGAAGTATATTAACACATTAAATGAAGGCGAAAGAGTCAACGGAATATACTTTTGCAAGGTAAAGGCAGCGGCAACAACCAAGAATGGTAAAGATTACATCAATCTTACTTTACAGGATAAAACAGGCAATCTTGACGGTAAAATATGGAATCCCAACTCACCGGGAATCAGGGATGATTTTGAATCCGGGGATTATATACTGCTTAACGGCGATGTAACGGTTTTTAACGGAGCATTACAGCTTAACGTGGCAAATGCGGGCAAAGCGGAAGCAGGTTCTTATGATGAGAGCGATTATATGCCATGTTCCGAAAGGGATATTGAGGAGATGTATGATGAACTTCTTAAAATAATGTCTAAGGTTCAGAATGAGCATCTTAAATCCCTTATTAACAGCTTCTTTGTGGAGGATGAAGAATTTATCGGCAATTTCAAGAAACATTCCGCTGCAAAGAGAGTTCATCACGGATTTATCGGAGGACTTCTTGAGCATACTCTGGGAGTCGTTAAAATATGTAATTATATTGCAGACAATTATACATATCTCAGCAAGGACTTACTGCTTACGGCAGCACTTTTCCATGACATAGGCAAAGTGTATGAGCTTTCCGCATTTCCTGAAAACGATTACACTGATGACGGACAGCTTCTTGGACATATTGTAATGGGATGTGAAATTATTGGCAAGGCAGCAGATAAGATAGACGGATTCCCTGTTATGCTGGAGCGTGAATTAAAGCATTGCATAGTTGCACATCATGGCGAGTTTGAATACGGTTCTCCTAAGAAACCGGCTCTTGCCGAGGCGGTTGCACTTCATTTCGCCGATGATATGGATGCCAAATTAGAAACTTTCAAGGAAGCACTTAATACTCCGGCAGGACAGAACGGTGAATGGACCGGCTTCAACAAAATGTTAGACAGTAATATAAGGAAAACAATTATCTGATATGGAAATAAAGAAAAATAACGATTATGAACTATTAATTGAAGATCTGACAATGAGCGGCGAGGGCGTAGGCAGAATAGATGGCTACGCTCTTTTTGTAAAGGATACAATTCCTGGAGACAGGGTAATTGCAAAGGCAACAAAGCTTAATAAAAACTATGGCTACGGCAGGCTGATGTCTGTAATAGAACCTTCAAAGGACCGTGTTGAAGCAAAATGTCCTGTTGCGAAAGCCTGTGGGGGCTGTACCCTTATGGCAATGAGCTATGAAAGACAGCTTGAATTCAAGCGTCATCTTATAGAGAACAATCTTATAAGGATCGGTGGGCTTAGCGGCATAGAAGTACCTCCTGTTATCGGTATGGACAACCCATACAGGTATAGAAACAAAGCCCAGTTTCCTGTGGGAACGGACAAAGACGGGAATATTGTCATGGGTTTTTATGCAGGCCGTACCCATTCCATAATTCCTAACGAGGACTGTCTTATAGGTTCGGATATCAATGCAGGAATTCTTGCAGAAATCAAAGCATTTATGATTATGAACCACATAAAATCCTATGATGAGAATTCTCATAGCGGGCTTGTACGCCATATTTTAATCAGGACAGGATTCACTACAGGTCAGATAATGGTGTGCGTTGTCATTAACGGCAGCAATATTCCGAAAGAAGATGAACTTGTTAAAAAGCTGCTTGCATTGTCTTTTTCCAATGAAAGAAAAATTGCAAGCATAATGGTTAATATAAACAGGGAAAAAACAAATGTTATTCTCGGTAAAAAATGCAAGGTGCTTTACGGTACTCCATATATTGAGGACTATATCGGCGAGGTAAAATACCGTATCCAGCCATTGTCTTTTTATCAGGTAAACCCTGTCCAGACTGAGAAACTTTACAATATTGCGCTTGACTACGCAGGACTTACGGGAAACGAAACGGTGTGGGACCTTTACTGCGGTATCGGTACAATCTCGCTTTTCCTTGCAAAAAAAGCAAAGAAGGTATACGGCGTTGAAATTGTTCCGGAGGCAATCGAAGATGCAGTCACCAACGCTAAGTTAAACGGCATAGACAATGCCGAATTTTATGTGGGAAAAGCTGAAGAAATACTTCCTGAAAAATATGACAAAGAAAATGTACATGCCGATGTTATTGTAGTTGACCCGCCAAGAAAGGGTTGTGATGAGGCATTGCTTGGCACCATGGTCAAGATGGCACCTGAGAGAATCGTGTATGTAAGCTGTGATTCCGCAACACTCGCAAGGGATCTTAAATTCCTTGTAGGAAACGGTTACGAAGTAAAGAAGGTGCAGGGCGTGGACCAGTTCTGCCACAGCGGGCATGTGGAGACGGTAGTGTTGATGGTAAACACAAAGGAAGAGTAAAGAAAAACAGTTACAGTTACCGTTAATTCTTCCGATAGAAAGTATGGAGGGGATAACAGAATGAGACTTTTAGTGGTACTTAGTCCTACAGACAAATGGGAAACAAATGCAGAATATATTAAGCTTCGGAAATTTCTTCAAAGGGACGGATATATAAGAATTGCACCGGAAGTATATATGAGAATAGTGCAAAACAGGAAAGCCTTTGAAAAACAATATATGGTAACAGGTGAGGCAGATTATCAGGAAAAAACGGTCGGGGTAAATTACCCCATTATAATATAATTATACGTATGGAAAAAGTTATGAAACAAGTAAAACTATATATAGTGGTTGAAAAAAATGTGCATAACTAGATGTAATACTTGAACGACCCTCCAGAAATGGTGCATCGTTCAGCAAGGAGCTTTTGCAAAAAAGACTATATAAAAGGAACCAGGTCTTAAATGCCAATTCACCGTTTGTGATAACAGATGAAATATTGGAACATCATTATCACGCATTTCAGGAGCCATAGGGAAAAGGAGAAAAAGTAATTTTGCAGAAAGAGGATATTATGCAGTATTCAAAGGAAGAAATTAAGTGAGGCTGGAAAGCTTACAGAAAGCGAAGCTGAAGGAATCCTTGGAGAGATAAAACAGTATCATGTGTGAATCTTGGAATAGGATTGGCACAGGAAGGAAAGAAAGTGCTTCTGATAGACGCTGATCCACAGGGAAGTCTTACAATCAGTCTTGCAAAATCTCTGGAAAACCATCTCATACAGTTGAATAATGAAAGGGGACGTGCTACTATTACATAAAGATGTTGATCACGGCAGCTTATTTAACGGGTAAACTAGGAGGAGGTTTATATGACCACACAAAAGCAACAAGGTATTAAAAAGCAACTAACGAAAGGATTTGTGAAAGTAGCAATAATCGGTGCGGTTGCGGCAGTTATTGGAATCGTAGCACTACTGATCGCAGCGATACAGTATGAAAAGGCATTGAGCCAATACGGATTTACACAGGGAGATATCGGTAAAGCGATCGCGGCATTTTCGGAGAGCCGGAGCGCATTACGTGCAGTAGTAGGCTATGATGACATAGCAGTGATAGACAAGCAGAGCGAACTGCATGACCAGAAAAAGGCAGCGTTTGAGAGTTACATAGATGAATTGAACCGCTCAATCAAATTCACCGAAGGCAGGGATGCATATAATAAAGTATTGCAGGAACTGGACGGGTACTGGGAATTGGATGCACAGGTATTGGAACTGGCTACTTCCGATGACGAGGACGGATATCTGAAGGCACAGAATCTGGATATCGGAGATCTGACCACACAGTACGAACGGATATACGCGGAGTTTGTAGACTTGATGAATCTGTGCGTCGAAAAAGGAGATCAGGCGGAGGTGGATTTGCACAATATGGAGCGTTTTATGCTGATCGCGATTCTGGTTATCGTAATGACCTCTTTCTGGAGTTCTGTGGTATTAGGTAAGAAAATGGCAGGAAATATCGAAGAACCGATGATAGCGCTGGCAGATCGACTTCAGACTTTTGCACAGGGAGATCTGAATAGTGCATTCCCGGACAGAAACACGGAAGATGAGATATTCTATATGATACAAGTCGCAAAAGGCATGGCTGCTGACCTGAATCTGATCATTACGGATGCAGGAGAATTGTTGGGACAGATGGCGGAAGGTAATTATGCCATCGGTACTAAGATCGAAGAGAAATATGTAGGACAGTTTGTGACACTGAAAGATGCCATGCGTAAGATGAACCGACAGATGAACAGCACCTTACAGCAGGTAGAAGAGGCTGCTAATCAGGTATCTGCCGGATCGGAGAATCTTGCACAATCTGCCCAGGCGTTGGCAGAAGGAGCAACAGAGCAGGCAGGATCTGTGGAAGAACTGACGGCAACCATTACGAATATCACAGATGCCGTGTCACGTACAGCCGGCGAACTGCAGAGAACGACGGAAAAGGCTGAGAATTATGCACAGCAGGCGGATGCAGGGCATGCGCAGATGAGGTCATTGATGGAGGAAATGGACCGAATCAATGAAACATCTAAAAAGATACAGAATATTATTGCTGACATTGAAGATATTGCGAGTCAGACGAACCTGTTGTCTCTGAATGCGGCAATTGAGGCTGCAAGAGCAGGGGAGTCAGGAAAGGAATTTGCAGTGGTGGCAGAACAGATCCGTAAACTGGCCGAACAGAGTGCACAGTCGGCAGTAGATACCAGAAGCCTGATCGAGGGATCGCTGCAGGAGATCAAGAATGGCAACCAGGCAGCGGAGGTAGCAGCGGAATCTCTGGAGCAGATCGTTGCGGGAGTCAAGGAGATTGCGACAGATGCAAAACGATTGAGTGAAGAGTCTGCTGCGCAGGCACAGGCGATGCAACAGGCAGAACTTGGTGTGAATCAGATATCGGAAGTAGTGCAGTCGAACTCTGCGGCAGCAGAGGAATCGTCTGCTACCAGTGAGGAATTATCCGCACAGGCATATGCATTAAACGATATGGTAGAAAAGTTTACACTACGTCGGGATTAATTGCTAATTAAAAAATGAAATAAATACCGGTCTTAATAATCCGTAACTAGTGGAGAATTAAGATTGGTATTTTTTATAACATAAAACTTTCATTATAACTGAAATTTTCATTTACACATTATCTATTAGAATTGTAATAAGGTTATTGATGCTAATGAAAACAACTTGGTTATTTATATAAAAAATGTAATGAAGAAGAATCTGATAAATAAGTTTGCACCATTTCATGCATATGAAGTAATCGTGAATGAAGCTGCAATCGGAACAATGTAGATGAAGCAGATTATTAAAAAGGAAGGATTGCCGGATGTGGTATTTCACAGCCTGCGTCATACATCGGTGACATACAAGCTAAAACTGAGTGGCGGTGATATAAAGGCGGTCCAGGGCGATTCCGGTCATGCGCAGGCAGACATGGTAACAGAGGTATATGGACATATTCTGGACGAGGACCGCAAAAAGAATGCCCAGCTTATGAAAGTGCTTGGAAATCCTGAGAAGGCAGCTCTGCTGACGAGTCTGGCGAAGTCGATGAACTTGAACGACCCTCCAGAAATGGTGCATCGTTCAACAAAAAATATGAAAAAAATACTAGACGTGGGCTTTATTATATAACGCCTGAATTTCAGGAGGAAATTTGTCAGGCATCATTTCGTGAATTGAGTCCTCGTTTCCGTCAGCTATTGCTTTTTCATAGTACCAGCATTTGAATTTAAGCATGGCGAGGGTCTTTTTAAGAGCTGCAATTTCTTCTTCAACAGCTATCTTGCGGGCTTCAAATATTTCTTTTCTCTCGGCATAAGTTGAGCTCCCGCCGGACACCAATTTAAAAAACTGTTTTATATCTTTGATTTCCAGTCCCGATTTTTTCAGACATTCTATGAGCTTAAGTGAAACAAGCTCGTTATCGCTGAATTTCCTGATGTTACCGCTTCGTTCAAGATTTGGGAAAAATCCCTCTTTATCATAATATCTTAAAGTTGAAATTGGAATGCTAAACATTTCCGAAACCTGTCCTATTGTATACATTTTTAAATCCTTTCAAAAAAGTATTGACCTAAAGTTAGGTTTAGGTATTACTATGAGAATAACACAAAGAATATAAAAATGCAAGGAGGTGTGAGCCATGGCAGTTAAACAAACGGCAGGCAGAGAGGCTTTGGGGGAATTTGCTCCCAAATTTGCGGAATTGAATGATGATGTGCTGTTCGGGCAGATGTGGAGCCGGGAAGACAAGCTTTCCCTGCGAGACCGCAGCATTGTAACAGTGGTGGCGCTGATGGCGCAGGGACTGACGGACTCCTCGTTTCGGTATCACCTGACGGCAGCGAAAAACAACGGTATTACCCGGACTGAGATTGCAGAGATCCTGACCCATGCGGCATTTTATGTAGGCTGGCCCAAGGCGTGGGCGGCTTTCCGCATGGCAAAGGAAGTCTGGGCAGAGGACGCTGCAGAGGATGCCAAGGCAAAGCACCAGAGCGAAATGGTGTTCCCCATCGGCGCACCCAACGACGGTTTTGCGCAGTATTTCAGCGGAAAAAGCTATCTGGCCCCCCTGTCCACCGCACAGGTTGGCATTTACAACGTCACCTTTGAGCCGGGCTGCCGGAACAACTGGCACATCCACCATGCCGCAAAGGGTGGCGGGCAGATCCTTGTCTGCGTGGCAGGCCGGGGCTACTATCAGGAATGGGGCAAAGCGCCGCAGGAGCTGCATCCGGGCGATGTGGTGAATATTCCCCCGGAGGTCAAGCACTGGCACGGTGCTGCACCCGATTGCTGGTTCTCTCATCTGGCAGTGGAAGTACCCGGCGAAGACACCTCTAACGAGTGGTGCGAGCCGGTGCCGGAAGAAACCTATAAGGAGTTGCGGTGATGCGGTTTGATGTACACCCAACCACGATGAAACAAAAACAGGGTGCGTCCACCCGGACGCACCCTGCCAAAAGCCACAGACGATAGCGATATGTACAACAGGGAGTTCCCCAGTGGGAACGCTCTGTTTTTCTTTGCCGGAGAGATGAGCCTGTTCCGCCTGCCACGCGGCAAATTCTCTTTGCCCTTCCTTGCTGTTCCAGCAGGCAAGGATGGCCGGGTAGTTGGAGAAGTCTATCTCATTTTTGTTGGAGCTATTTTGCAACAGCCCCCTTTTCTATTGTCAGAGGGCTATCTTTTCATATTGCAAAAAGCAAAAACATCTTTATAATAGAGCTTGTGCCCCGGTGTGCGCGGGTACTGTTTTGGGATAAGAAAAGGAAAAAAGAAACTATGAGTTCATCCGCAAAGTCTCTGACCGAAGGGCCTCTGGCCAAACAGATCCTCCTGGTCAGCCTGCCGCTGGTCCTGTCCAATCTGCTGCAGGTGCTCTTTAATATGTCGGACGTGGCTGTGGTGGGCCGGTTCGCAGGCTCCACGGCCCTCGGCTCGGTAGGCTCCACCAGCATCTTCGTCACTCTGTTCACCGGTTTCCTCATCGGTCTGAGCAACGGCATCAACGTGCTGGTAGCCCGGTTCTACGGTGCGCGCCATGCCGACGATGTGGAGAAGACCGTCCACTCGGCTCTGCTGGTCAGCATCGCCGCCGGCGTACTGCTCCTGCTCATCGGCCTGCTGGGTTCTCCGGCCCTGCTCCATCTGCTCAACACCAAAGAAGACCTCTACCCCGGCGCCGTGCTCTACCTGCGGGTGTACTTCCTCGGTATGCCGGCGCTGGCTCTTTATAACTACGGCAACGCCATCTTCAGCGCCATTGGCGAGACGAAAAAGCCGCTGTACTACCTGTGCATCGCGGGCGCGCTGAACATCCTGCTCAACCTCTTCTTCGTCATCGTCTGCCATCTGGACGTGGTGGGCGTCGCGCTGGCAAGTGCCATCTCCCAGTGCGTCTCGGCCTTCCTCGTTCTGCGGGCGCTGACCCGCGTGCAGGACTGCTACGCCCTGGACTTCCACAAGGTCGCCCTCGACCCTGCCACCACCAAGCGCATCCTCGCGCTGGGCCTGCCCGCCGGATTCCAGAACGCCGTCTTCGCCATTGCAAACCTCTTCATCCAGGCCGGTGTCAACTCCTTTGACTCCCTCATGGTCAAGGGCAACTCTGCCGCTGCCAACGCCGACAATATGATATACGACGCAATGGCCGCGTTCTATATGGCCTGCGCCAGCTTCATGAGTCAGAACTACGGCGCGGGCAAGCCCGACCGCGTGAAGAAGAGCTACTTCATCGCCCTCGCCTACTCCTTTGGCGTCGGCCTTGTGCTGGGCGGTTCGCTGTTCATCTTCGGGCGGCAGTTCCTCGCCCTCTTCACCACCGAGGGCGCCGTCATCGACGCCGGCATGAAGCGTGTGGGCGTCATGGGCTTTGCCTACTGCATCTCGGCCTTCATGGACTGCACCATCGCGGCCTCCCGCGGCCTGGGCAAGACAGTAGTGCCGACTGTCATCGTCGTCCTCGGCTCCTGCGTGTTCCGGGTCATCTGGGTCTACACCATCTTCGCCCATTTCCATACCATCCCCTCGCTCTACCTGCTCTACCCCTGCTCCTGGACGCTGACCGCCATCGCAGAGATCGTCTACTTCATCCACGCCTACAAGGACGGCATGAAGATATTCACTCAGTCCCAGCCCGCAGAAGTCTGATAAGACGCAAAAATGCCATCGCCTCGCGGCGATGGCATTTCTTTATTTCGTTACTGATAATCGTGGTTGAGGAACATGGCCTTGATCTGGACGATCTCGTCGTACTCTTCCTGCTCCACCTGAACGTCGGCGTTGACCTCTTTGAGGCGGTTCTTCACAGCCTCGAGAGCTTCGGGCAGGGTGACGGCCCGGCCCTCCTGAAGAGCATCGGTCATCTGCTTGAGCACCACAGGGTGAGCGTAGATGTCCGGCACCGGGAAGTTCCCGCCGGGATAGGCTTTGATGTACTCGGCCATGGCCGCTTCGGCCCTGTCGGCACGCTTCATGATAGCATTATGGTTGTTGTGGGCCGTAGGCATCATGTTGTAGCTGGAGAAGAGGAAGATGGCCGCAAAGCCGAACAGTGCAAAGTAGATACCGTAGTTTCCGGTGTGGTTGATGATGCTCTGGATGCCATAGGCCGCAGACACCACGCCGAACAGACTGATGATGAGCGCCACATATTTATACACCGGCTTGCTCTGCAGCTGGGCGCGCTTGCGGCGCTCGGCGGCGCTGAGCTCTTTGGCAAGCTCCGGTTTCCTGGCGAGGTAGTCCGATGCGCGCTTGAGCTGGCCCACGCTCTGCTCTGCCTCTTTCGAGAGCTGGGGCAGCCTCCGGGCGGCTTTCTCGGCTTTCTGGCGGGCAATTTCCGCCTCGCCTGCGGCGCTCAGACGCGGGATGTTGGGTTGTTCTTTCGCCAGAACTTCCAGCAGGGCATCCACATCCCGCTCGTCCTTGAAGTTGCACTGCTTCTGCTTGCCGCCGTCGTACTCCACCACGAGGTAAGCCATCGAGGCAAACATTCCCTTGCCGGAGAAGCCTCCCTGGCTCATGGCCACCCGCTTGAACACACGGCTGATGCTGCCATAGGGCAGATAATACCGGCGGTCGATGTAGAAGCTGTTGAGGTAGAGGGCCTTTTTGCCCACGCCGCAGGGGCCGATCTTTTTGCAGGCTTTCTTATCGGCTTCCAGCGTTGCTTTGTCCAGATGGGCGAGGCCCAGTTGTGCAGGATGAAACAGCATAGAGAATCCCCTTCTTCCATTTCTTTTCCTCATTCTGCCACTCTGAGCCGAAAAAAGCAAGAGGCAGTTTCAGATGACCTTCTGCTCAAGCCATTTTCCCCGGACAAAACGCACCATAAAGCAGATGGAGCGGAACGCCCAGTCGAGATACATCCCCATCCAGATGCTGAGCAGTCCGCCGCCCATCTTCAGGACCCACAGGTAGCAGAAGCCCACGCGGAACACCCACATGGACACGATGCTGACGGTCATGGTGAAGCTGGCGTCGCCGGCGGCGCGGAGGATGTTGGGCAGGGTGAAGCTGGAGGGCCAGAAGAAGAGGGAGACGATGTTGAACCACATCATGACTTCCAGCGCCATGGCCGAAGCCTCCGGCGAGAGGCTGAACCAGGACAGCGCCCAGCGGTCGGCGAAGAAGAAGGCCGACAGATTCATGACCCAGGCACCGCAGTAGGCCACCAGCAGCAGACGGCGGGCATACCAGACAGCCTGCTCTTTCTCGCCTGCACCGAGGCACTGGCCCACCACCGTGAGCACCGCCATGCCGACGGCGCTGGCCGGGATGTTCAGGAAGGTGCTGGTGGTGTTGGCCACGGCATTGGCCGCGATGGCCGCGGTGCCGAGGGTGCTGGTGAGGCTGGCCACCGACAGTTTGCCGATTTGGAACATCCCGTTCTCGATGCCCGCCGGGATGCCCACCCGCAGGATGCGCCGGATGAGCTTTCCGTCCGGCTTCAGGGCCGACAGGCCGGTGACGCGGAGCATACAATCCGGCTTCTGGAGCAGGAAGAGGACGGCACAGCAGGCCACCGCGCGGGAGACGAGGCTGGCCAGCGCCGCGCCCATGACGCCCATCTTGAAGCCAAAGATGAGGATGGCATTGCCGCCGATGTTGACGACATTCATCACAAGGCTGGACATCATGCTGATCTTACTGTTGCCCTGCGCCCGGAAGAGGGCCGCGCCTGCGTTATACAGGCCGATGAAAGGGTAGCTCAGGGCCGACAGCAGGAAATATGTCTCGGCGTACTTCATCACATCGGCGTCGATGGAGCCGAAGATGCCCCGCAGGATGGCGTGGCGTCCCACCACGACCACCGCTGCCACAAGAATGCTGAAGCTGGACATGATGAACATGATCTGTGCGGCAGCAGCCCGGGCACTCTTCTCCTCCCGATGGCCGATGTACTGGCTGGCGACCACCGCGCCGCCGGTGGCCAGCGCCGTCATGATCTGTATCATCAGGGTGTTGAAGGTGTCCACAAGGCTCACGCCCGACACCGCCGCCTCGCCCACCGACGACACCATGAGGGTATCGGCCAGGCCGATGGTCACGCTCAGGGCCTGCTCCGCAATGAGCGGCAGCAGCAGGGCCGTCAGCTGCTGGCGGGTAAACAAAGGCTTCGTTTCAAATTTTGTGCTCGTCATTCGCTCCTCCGCGCCGCCCCCGAAGGGGCTTTTTCAAAGTATACAGACTTATCCCTATGATACAGCGCCTTTTCCCAAAAGGCAAGAAGATGTATACAAGAATCTCTCAAAATTTTAAGAATCCTGCCCCTCTGCGCCACTTTACCCCCATTCCATCTTGTGTTACAATGAAAGTTACCAGAGGGCTTCCCTTTTCTGCGCCGTGCAGGGACGCGGACAAAACGGCGCTCCGGTATCATGATAAGAAGGACAACCCAAGACCCACAAGGGGGAAGGAATCTATGCCAAAGACAGCTCATAAAGTCGTGGTCATCGGACATCGCAACCCGGACACCGACTCTATCTGCTCTGCCATTGCATACGCAGAGCTGAAAAATAAGACAAGCTCCCTCGTCTGCGAGGCCCGCCGGGCCGGACGGATGAACCAGGAGACGGAATTCGTGCTCAAGCGGTTCGGCGTCGCGCCGCCCCGGATGTGTACCGACGTCAACCCGAAGATCCGTGATGTGGACTACCGCGAGATGCCCGGCATCCCCGGCTCCACCAGTCTGCGCAAGGCATGGGAGATCATGCGCGACCAGAAGATCGACACCCTGCCCATCACGAGCGCCGACAACGAGCTGGAAGGCATCATCACCGTGAAGGACATCGCCACAGCCAACATGGACGTGTTCGACACCGGTGTGCTTGCCACCAGCCGCACCACCTATAAAAATATCCTCGAGACCCTCGGCGGCACCATGGTCGTCGGCAACGAGAACGCCGTCTGCACCACCGGTCATATCAAAATCGGCACTGCCACCCCTGAGATGCTGGAAAACAACGTCGAAAAGGGCGACATCGTCATCCTGACCAACCGCTATGAGAGCCAGCTGTGCGCCATCGAGAAGGAAGCATCCCTCCTCATCATCTGCAACGGCGCCAAGGTGGGCCGCACCATCCAGCGCATCGCCGAGGAGACCGGCGTCGCCATCATGACCGCCCCCTGCGACACCTACGCCGCCGGCAAGCTCATGAGCCAGTGCGCCCCCATCTCCTACTATATGACCCGCGACGACATCATGAAATTCACCCTCGTCACCCCGGTGGCCGACGTCACCCGCGTGATGGCCAAGGTGCGCCACCGCTACTTCCCCATCCTCGACGAGGACGGCAAGTACTGCGGCATGGTCAGCCGCCGCAACATCATCGCCCTGCGCAAGCGCCGCATCATCCTGGTGGACCACAACGAGGCCACCCAGGCCGTGGAGGGCTTCGACCAGGCTGAGATCCTGGAGATCATCGACCACCACCGCATCGGCAGCCTCGAGACCAGCGGCCCGGTCTATTTCCGCAACCAGCCCGTAGGCTGCACCGCCACCATCGTCACCCAGATGTACGATGAGAACGGCGTCGAGATACGCCCTCAGATCGCCGGTCTGCTGCTGGCGGCCATCCTCTCGGATACGCTGGTCTTCCGCAGCCCCACCTGCACTCCCGTCGATGTCTCCACCGCCAACCGCCTCGCCAAAATCGCGGGCGTCGAGATCGACGCCTTTGCCTCCGAGATGTTCGAGGCCGGCGAGAAGCTGGACGGCAAGACCCCGGAGGAAGTCTTCCTGCAGGATTTCAAGGTGTTCATGTGCGGCGACGTCCGCTTCGGCGTGGCGCAGGGCAGCTACATGACCCGCAAGAACCTGAAAGCGGCCCAGAAGCTGCTTACCCCCTATCTGCCCGAAGCCTGCGGCAAGCAGAACGTGGAGGACCTCTATATGCTGCTGACCGATGTGCCGAAGGAAGAGAGCGTCGTCATCTGCACTGGCCGTCATGCCGACGAGATGCTGCGCAGCGGCTTCGAGAAGGAACCGGAGGAAGATGGCAGCTGGGTGCTGCCCGGCGTCGTCAGCCGCAAAAAGCAGTTCATCCCCGCCCTGATGAGCGCTTATCAGGAGCTGTAAGCCGCTTATGTTTGATTTTCTGAATGAAAAGGACCGCCAGCCCCCCGCCCTGCCCGAGGGCACCGTCCGGCGGCGGTACTCCATCGAAGGGCAGGTGCAGGGCGTGGGCTTCCGCTACCGCGCCCGGTACGCCGCCCAGAGCCTTGGCCTCACCGGCTGGGTGGAGAACGAGGACGACGGCTCGGTCACGCTGGAGGTGCAGGGCGACCCGGCCCTCTTCCTCAAGCTGTTCGCCCTCATCCAGCGCAGCGACTATATCCAGATCACCTCGCTCCGCCAGCGCGACCTCGCCCCCGACCCATGGGAGCGGGATTTCCGGGTGCGCGGCTGCTGGTAAACGCCTCTTATAAACACGAAGCCCCCCGGAGTCCTGCATTCCGGGGGGCTGTTGTGCATCTATCAGGAGTAGTTCCGCCTTGTATTACGAACGAGTACATTGTCGGGGAGTTCTTCTAAAAATAAGGCTATCACAAATTCGTGGAAAATGTGTGTAATTTCAGGAAAAGATTGGAGAAATCCTTCCGCACATCTTACTTTTTTTCACGTTCCGGTTGACAGAGCACCAAGGTTGTGCTATCATCGAGTCAATCATTGTCAAGCCTTTCCGCGGCTCTGCCGCTCGGCTTGGGAATAAGGGAGCGCCGCACGGGCCGGCAAAGGGGTTTTATACCGCTTTGCCGGCCCGTGTTTTTATTTGCCCCACCGGAGGATGGTATACTTTTCCCAAAAAGCGGGAGTGAATTTTGTCATTTTGCCGATTGACAAACTCATACGGGGGGGGGTAAGATTGCATTGTATAGTGTTTCCAGTAAAACAAAGGAGACTTGACGATGAAAAAGTTCAAAAAGCTCACAGCCCTTCTGTTGGCGGGTGCAATGACGATGCTGCTGCTCGCTTCTTGCAACGGCGGCGGTGGCGGCGGCAATCCTGCAAGCTTCGAGCAGCAGGTGGAGGACGCTTTCTTTTCCGTTTATAGCAAAGAAGTCGGCATGACGACCAATGACCCTGAAGCCAAGGCTCTGGCCGAAACTTCCTTTGATTGTATCAAACCGGCTGATGGCAATTTCTATCTTAATATGGAAGACGAAAACCACAATGTTCTCACAAACAAGTGGTCAAAGGTCGATAAAGCGCAGGGCATCATGATGTATGCGCTCCCCCTGCCTGAGGACTCCAACGTGGATTTGATGAGTGGCTTTCATTACAAGGTGCGGGAAATCACCTCGGAAATGTTGAGAAACATGGACATTTCCTCGGTCACATCCGCATACAAGAGTGCTCTCAAAGGCTTCACGGATAAAGGCGCCGAAGTCACCGCTATCGGCGTCGCGGCAAAGACCATCAACGGAAAGACCTACGTTTCGCTGGGCGTCAAAATGAAAATATCTCTGAGCGATTCCAACTGAATAAAAGCCTGACCAGCCCCGGAAGTGCGGCGTCCCCGCCGCTTCCGGGGCTTTTTGCAGTTTTATGGCAAAAACGCAAACTCTGTGGTACAATAGAAGTCGATATTTACCGAACGAAAGGGGCATACGGATGCAGTTGTTTGAACTGGTCAGCCCGCGGCTGTTCCGGCCGCTGGCGGGGCCGAACCGGGCATTTTATGCAGAGCTGCTGCTCTTGCTGTGGGAGGAGTGCCGCCACACGGCAGATTACAGCATCCTGCGGGCCGAGGCCGTATCCCGGGCCGAGGATTACTTCGCCGCGCTGGCAAAGCCTCTGGCACTGGACGCCGACGACGCGGGCGATGAGGCCGAGCAGCCCACCCGCGACCCCCACACGCTGGCGCTGGGCTTTCTGCTGCGGCTGCGGCGCACCGGCTGGCTGGCCGAACAGCCCGGCAGCTACGAAGAAGAGCCTGCGCTGGCCTTTGTGCCGGAGGTGACGCCGCTTCTCGAAGCGCTGGAAGAGATCCTGAACCCCCGGGTCGTCACCTACACCGGCAAGCTCTACAAGGCGTGGCAGCTTTTGCAGAACGTGGGCGAAGAGAAGAGCCCCTACGAGAACGTCCTGCGGGAGGTAGCCGGCGACCTTGAGGCGCTGAACAAGTCCCTCCGCGCCCTCAACGCCTCCATCGGCCACTACATCGACCGCCTCACCCGCAACCGCACCCCGCAGGAGGTGCTGGAGCTTTTCGACCAGTACGAAGAAAAGGTGGTGGCAGCAGCCTACCACCGCTTCAAGACCAGCGACAACCTGTTCAACTACCGCGCCTTCCTCGAAGAGGGACTGGACGACTGCGAGACGAACTACCTGCCCCAGCTGGCGCTGGATTACGCCCGGGTGGAGCGCTGCGCCCCGAGCGAGGCCGCTCCCGCCGTCCGCGCCCTCATCCAGAAACAGCGGGACGCCCTCGAAGAGATGAGCACCCTCATCCGGGAGATCGACGCCAGCCACGTCCGCTACCGCAAGCGGGCCGTTCAGCGGGCGCAGTTCCTGCTGCTGAGCGACCGCTCGGCCCAGGGCAGCGTCACCGCCCTGCTGCGGCGGTACGCCGAGGACATCAAAACGCCCGACCAGCTCTTTGAGCCGGACGACGGCCCGCTGGCCGGGCGGCTCAAGCTCTGGCCGGTGCAGGTCTTCGGCGAAAAGCCGCTCTATCCTCCGGCTGCACCCCGCACCGACGCGCCGCTGGCCCCGGTGCAGGCCGGACAGCTGGACGAGGAGCAGCTCCGCCGGGAGCAGAAGCTCCTGCTGGACTACGCCCGGATGGCCGTCACCGAGGAGAACGTGGACATCCTCGCCCGGCAGGCGCTGGCCGCACGGCCTTCTGTCTCGGCGTCCACCCTCGCCGACGAATACCCGAACGACTTCGCACGCATCATCGGACTGCACACCTACTCCCAGTCGCCGCGCCGCTGTTATGACATCCAGCTCACCGGCGAGTGGGCCACGCGGGGCGGCTTCCGGTTTGAAGAATTTACTCTGACACCCCGCAAGGAGGACGCCGAAGATGACCGAAACGAATAAAATGCTGGAAGAGTGCGCAAATTATCTGCTCAACCACTGCTTTGTGCTGGGCGGCGTGGAGGACCAGCGCGCCAAATATCTTTATGTTCAGGACCACCTCAACGAAGTGCGGGCCGTGTTTGCGCCGCTGGGCTACTCGGTGGTGCTCTACCCCGCCCCGCTGCAGGCGGCGGCTCTCGTCAACGAGCATGAGGGCAGTCAGGCTCGGCTTCTGAAGTACGAGAGCATCCTGCTCTTAGTCCTGCGCCTGCTCTATCTCCAAAAGCGGGAGAGCCTCTCGGCCAGCGCCGACCAGGTTCTGGTGACGGTGGAAGAGGTACAGGCCGAACTCCAAAAGATGAACCTGCCCCGCCGCCTCGACCAGCCCACGCTGGAAAAGCTGCTGCGCACCCTGCGCCGGTACAATCTGGCCCGGCCGGTGGGACGGCTTTCCGGGCTGGACAGCCGCATCGAAGTATTCCCCACTGTATTGCTTGCTCTGCCGGATTCCGACCTTGCGGACGCTGCCGCCGAGGCAGAACAGAAAGCAAATGTCCTGCTTGCGGACAGTGAAAAAGTCGGCGCGGACATTAAAGCCCGTGCGGCTTCGACCGCGGAATTCACACGCCGCCGCACCGTGCTTGCCGCAAAGCAGAACGCCATTCGCGATGTAATCGCGGCGGCACAGAAAGAGTTGCACGATCTGCCGGATGACGAATACTTCAGCGTGCTTTTAAAGCTTGCACAGAAAAACGCGCTGCCGGGCGATGCTGAAATGCAGTTAAACGAAAAAGACCTTGCGCGCATGCCGCAGGATTTTTCGGCGCAGCTGAAAATGGCTGTGCCCGGGACGAACATCACCGTATCGAACACGCCGTGCAATATCCCGGACGGTTTCCTGCTCGTTTACGGCGGCATCGACGTGAACTGCACGTTCGCTTCGCTGTTTGAGGCCGCCGGAGACACATTGCAGGACCTTGCGGGCGGCATGCTCTTTCGCTGAGCCGCCGGCAGAAAAGGTGGTTTAACGAATGGAACAGGAATACATCTATGCTGTGGCGCGCATTAAAGCGCGGGAGCTTTCGCTTTTGACGCAGCAGGATCTGGACAGGCTGATGGCGTGCAAAACGCCGGCAGAGTGCTTCCGTGCACTGGC
>OHHH01000133.1_pt1 | contig 33577 bp, 25 predicted proteins | sample 1567951 | NCBI WGS metagenome assembly OHHH01 (sample SAMEA3879550, study PRJEB24766) | human gut metagenome | biome: human-associated habitat; feature: feces | place: USA | collected 1985/1987 | reverse complement strand
TGCTGTTATCATCGTAAGAAAAATCTTTTTCGAAAACCCTCTCTTTTACATATTCCAACGGAGACTTTCCCATCATAAGACATAACTTGTCAGCTTTGCCGATAATCTGCTTACGATTCCCAAAACTCATAAGTGCAGTTACCAATCCCGCAATTTCAATATCCCGTTTCATTTTATACCTGTGAGGAAATTGCACAGGATCTTTCGGAATGAAATCTGCGGTTTCGTATCTACTTGCTGCTTCAATGAGCAATTCTTTTAGTTCTAAGCTTATCATAACACTACAAAATTAGTTTTTTTACCAGTATATTCATCTCACGAAAGACATTAAAAAGCAGACAGAGACCAAGAAAACGGCATTACAATCGATTTTGCTCGTTTTTTGCTTTGTCGGCAACTACGTATAAAAAAAATATCGTAACTTTGAATTTCAAAACTGTGGCAAAATAAAATGCCGCGATTTTCAATAAAAACAATAAGCAGTATAGAGGAACACATACAGTAACTTTGGATGAATTTGAAGAAAGTGTTTCTGATGATGGCTGGTTACTTGTTATGACTAAAAACACATCCGATGATCCGTATATATATAATTGAGGAGTAAATGTATGAAAAAAATCTGTGCGCTCACTATTACTACAGCAATGGCAATTATGACAGCTTTTACATCGTGTGCAAAAGAAAATCAGTATGTAAGCGAGGCTGTTGTTTCTTCAGTATCGGGAGAAACAAAAGCATTAACGCTCGGAGATATTGAATACACACCCGATGCAAACGCCGAGGATAATGCACTGTATAAGACGGTGCAGCTTTCATCGGAAAAATGCGGAGATTTTGAATTTGTGCTTACCGCAGACGCTCTGAACAACAGCGAGGATGCATATACGGTAAAAATGAAGCTCAGCGTCAGAAAAGATGGTAAAACCCTTAGTGACGATTTTGTGTCGGCACATAGCGACGGGAGCCAATATGGAACAAAGCTTTATAAGAATGACGACCCGAATAGCATTCTTAAGACGTATATGATGATATATGACGGTAAGGAATATCCTTTGGCGGTTGTTACTTATAAATGTTCGGATGACTATACTCCGAAAGCTGAAACGCTTTCAAGATTTTTTACCGTGTCAGATGATAAAGGTGTGAGCTTTACGGATGGCGGTATTATCAATTATCCGAATCTTTCCGGCAATTGCAAAGCAGATGGTAACAAGCTGATTGACGGTGATAAGACGATCGAATTTGATTTTAACAATATCACGGCAACAGTAAAGTAAACAATAAAATCGCTGATAAAAAGTAAGACAGAAACCCCGGTTTGATCAGTAATCAGACCGGGGTTATTTGTATGAGTATTCAGATTAGTTTACTTAATTTCGAGCGAATCTATAACGCCTGCTATAAGGTCGGGGAATGTGCCATCGTCTGTAGACTGGGTGAAGGAGAAACAATAAGCATCTTCGCCCGACTGGATCATATACTGCGTTATGGTGGTCTGCTTTGTTACCTGTGACACCATACCTGTCAGCTGCATATAGATAGCCTTCTTGCCTGCTATTTCGGTGTGCTGAAAATCAACCAGCTTGAAGTCCTCCATTGTCGCCTTGTAGGTTGCAGTCATTTGTTCATCGGTGACCTCTTCGATAGGGCTGTTGGTCTTGCTGACTACAAGATTGAATTTATTCTCGTTGTATTCGTCCGTTGACGCAAACTGATATGCTATAGAGGCACTTGCGAGCTTCCAGTCCTCAGGCATTTTGAATGACAGGTTGCCGTTTGCAAGGGAGAATTTGCCGTCCTTTACATATTCGTATGTGACGGTCGATTCGGTGCTGTTTTCGCCGCTTTTGTTCTCGTCACTGCTCTTGGTATCCTCTGAACTGCTGTCGGTTTTGCTTTCGCTGTTGACAGCTTCCGATGATGTGGCGGAGGATTCCGAAACGGACGTTGTGTCGCCGACATTACCCGTTGATGCATCAGATGAGGTCGGGGACGAACTGCAGGCGGTGAGCGCCGCTGTGCAGGAGAGTATCAGAGATACGGCAATTAGCTTTATATAAATTGATTTCATATTGAAAATCCTTTCAGAATTATTGCGCCGATTGGCTTTATAAATGATATTTTAGCACACTGACATTAAAAAGTCAATTCTAAACTTTATAAAAGGCGATTGTGAAAGAATTTTCATTTATCTGTCGCTTTGTTACCAAACAGGAGCATTTGTCATAGAATATAATAAAACATATTTTGGAGGTAAACTATGGACAAATGTGCATTCAGTACGGTGACACAGAATTATCTTGAGTGTTATGAAAATATCCTGACAACTATGATGAGTTCGATGAATTGTGTAAGGGGCTCGGACAGTATTTCGTATGACTTTATCGTTAAAATGATACCGCATCATCAGGCGGCAATACAAATCTCGGAGGAACTGCTGAGATACACGACCTGCATTGCGCTGCAGAATATCGCAACGGAAATTGTTGCGACGCAGACAAAGGAAACGGAAGAAATGAGAAAAATGCTCTGCGGATGTGCAGGATACCGTAATGACGGTCAATCGCTGTGCGGATACAGGCGGCAGTACGGCATTATTGTAACGAATATGTTCAACCGTATGAGGTCGGCTTGCCCGGATAACGATATAAATATAAGCTACATAAGGCAGATGATACCGCACCACGAGGGCGGTATTGCGATGTGCAGAAATGCGTTGAGATTCAGCATCTGCCCTCAGTTAAGAGCAATGCTTAAGGAAGCTGTCAAAAATCAGGCAAAAGGTATTGAGGAGATGAAAAAGCTGCTGTCTTGTCAATCTGAATAATTTTCCGTGAGCGGCGGTGTGAAGTTTTCAATCGCCGCTCTCAGTTTCGGATGTCTGATAACAAAGTGTATTGCAGGAGCGTTGCTCTTTGATACCGTAACACATTTGCCTTTTATAATGCTTATTCTGAGATTTCTGAAAGCGGGTGCTTCGGTGCGGCTGACATTGTAATTATCCTGCTCTGATGCAAAATTCTCGGTATCTCTTATATGCTCGCAAAGCTCGTCGTAGGTGTAGAAAATGTCGCCGTCATAAAACATATCGGACAGCGAAAGTGCAATCGGATAATTTTTCATTTCTTCTTCGCTGACAGAGGGAATATCATCGGTTATCGGGCTGTGCGACAGGATAAATCTGAACGTTTCCCGTTGTGCACCGACAAATTCCTTTATAGCCTGAGCGGCTTCGTCCGATACTTTATTATGCTGTAATATGTGTTGCAGGAGGCTGTCACTGAGTGTGTAAACGGGAGGGGCGGGCAGAATATTGCGGCGTTCTCCCTTTATATGAGAGCTTGAAATAACTGTGGCACGGAATTTTGCGACATTTTCCGAGCGGTAAATATCCATTACCGGTTCAGCACAGCCGATAAGCTGTTCGCCTCGCTTCCTGTAATACAGAAGCTCTTTTTTCTGCTTTGTAAGATAGTATCTGCCGTCATTATGATGGCCTGAAACAGCTTCGCCCGACAGAGCGGCGGCACCGGATACACGAAGAAAATGATGAAAAACGCTTGCCTGACTTTCTTTTAAGTAGTACGGAGATATTTGCCCTGTCATATACATCGGAATCCAGCTTTCCAGTCCGAGAAGCATTTCGTTGAACGGGCGGTTGAGGTCGTGTATCTGATAAAGGTGTAAGCCTTTTTTAAGCATGCAAGCCATGCCATACATCCACTTCTTAGGAAAAGTATCGTCCTTTGACATTTCCTCTATAGGCATATCACTGTAGAAAATAACAGGCTCGGTTGACGGCGAAAGAACGGTAGCCTTAAGGAAATCAAGCTCGCTTTGCATCATTTCCGATATGCCGTAATAATACTTTGAGGTCGGAAGCTGAAAAGGCATCGAAGGAATTTTGATTTCATCAAAGTGAACGGCTTTTATATAGCTGTTAAGGTCAAAATCATCGAGGCTTTTAAGAAAATCCGATATATCGTCACCGCAGTCGCCGTGTGCGCAGGTTAACCAGTTGAAAACAGCTGAAGCCCTGCCGCTTTTGCTTTCAAGTTCGGTCGATGGAATATCAATAAGCTCTGACAGCGCGGACAATACAGATTTTTCGTCGGTAATTTCCGCAACATAGACTGCGGCGGAACGTGCAAAGCCCTGCGGGTCGGACGGCTGACGTGTTCCGTTTCTTATGCGGAATATTGTCGAGGTATCATAATTAAGGTTTTTGCACAGCTTTCCCACGCTGATATTAAGTGCTGATATAAGAGTGTTGAAATTATATCTGAGTATGGTGCAGTCGGTTGTATCACGGTTTTCAAAGCACTCTGAGAATGACTTGCCGACTGATTCAGCAGTTATATCGCTTATTCCTTTTTCGAACGCTATTTTTTCTATAGCAAGATACAGCCTGCGGCAGTTGTCGGAGTTTTGGTCAGGAATACGTTCACCGGAACGGTAACGGCTGAGCGTAGCGGCTGATATTCCCGAATACCGCTCTATATCCTTAGCATAACAATGAAGTCTTTCTATATAACTGTTAAGTACATCGCAAAATTTCATAACGGTATCTCCCATAAGTTTGTCTGATAAAATTATACTACAGTACGGCAGGAAAATAAAGTAGATTTTGTATTTTATTTTCCGTGTTGGCAAATGACACTTGCGGAAAATTCATTGCTTTAATTTTCCTGTATAGTATAATTAAAGTAGCCTATAGGGTGAATAAAGGAGGTCTTTTATGAAAATGCGAAAGAATAACACAATACGAACTGCCGTGAAATTTATCATTTCTTCTGCCGTATTTGCTTTGTTTTTTGCAGTTGTATCAGTTGCGGCATTTGCCGAGGGAGAAAATGAAATTACACAGACTGTATACATAGGCGGAAATACAGTTGTTGTATCAGCGACAGAGGTTTCATACTGGTATTACAATGAAGCTGACGGAACAATATCCGAAAGCGACGAGGACAATGCAAACATAATAATCAACAACGAAAAGAAATATGATGATGAAAAAGATAACGGTGATATGTATATGTCGATAAAGAATGTCAATATCACGTCAAACGGTCAGAACCGTTACTATTTTTCAAATTCAGGAATTTACAGTCTTGCTGATGAGCTGTTTCTGAGAGTATACGGCGATTGCAGGATAAGCGGTGCAGAGTATGGAATTTATGCAAACCGTATTCATATATCAGGTCAGGACAAACAGGCGAAGCTGACGGTCACAGGCGATAATACGCTTGCAAAGCCCGGAACATATTTTTCGCAGTCTGAGGCTATGCACTTAAATTACAGGAGCAGAATAGTATCCGTTTCTTCACTACGCACTGATTTCTCGGTCATATTAAGAAGCACTACCAATAACACGGTGTACGGTGCGTTTACATTATACGGCTCTAAGAACAGCATTTTTGCGGGTGCCGATATAGACGGAACTGATGCGAAAGAGTTTCTTGCAGGTGAGGACGGATATTATCAGCTTGGAGATAAAAGCCAATATAAATATATAGAATATCGTGTCGGTATTGAACTTTACGATAAGGTTGAAATTACAGATGCTACACTTACTTTCAATGCAGGCGACAAGCCAGGCTTTACGGCAAAGTTAGCTGATAAGCACGAGGATAAATTCAGCATTCGGGAAGAGAAGTGGACACTCCTCGATGAAAGCGGAAACAGAGTAAAATGGTGTTCGTCGGTTGAAATGTTTAATCCGATTGACAAAGAAAAATTATTAACTGAATTTGAAGAGGGAAAGACATATTATTATTCCATATCTATCAGCATAGATGACTTTTTCGGTGAGTATGCGGACAATGTGACTGTAACAATAAACGGAAAACCCTATAATTTTGATAACAGCGGTAATAATTATCACTATACTCTTTATATGACGGACTTCATTGAAATGACGCCTGCCGTAAAGAGTGACACTGTTATCAATAAGGTTGAAATAAGCGGTGCTACGCTGTCTTACAACGATGGGGATAAGCCTGTCGCAACAGCGGTAACAGGCGGCAAGTTTAAAGATAATTATGAGATAGCGTATGAATATTGGGAAGAGATGAAGCAAAATGCCGACGGAACGCTTGAACCGGTTGCTTTCTGGTATTCGGACGAAAATATGTACACCTCTGCAACAAAGAAGTTCACTGAGTTTGAAGCCGGCAAGAAATATATGTACAGTATAGGTCTTAAAGCAAAGGACGGATATAAATTCGGTAGCGGTAATACAACAGTTATGACATTTGACGGTAAAGAAGTCGCATCACAGTATTTCATACCGTCATTTGACGGAAAGACCGCTATGGCACCGGCATTGAAAACTATCAATATCAGTCAGACAGTACAGCACAGCCACAGCTATGACAAGTGGTCGTACGACAATGACAGCCATTGGCTGCAGTGTACGGACAGCAGCTGTGACAATCTGAGCGGCAGTATCAAGGATAAGGCAAAACACATATTTGACAGCGATAAAGATGCAGTATGTGACATCTGCGGATATGAAAGACAGATTGAAGATACGGGCGACGATAATAAGCCTGACGACAAGCCCACCGTGCCGGGCGATGATAATAAACCCGATCAGCCCGATGTTAAACCTACAGTACCGGGTGATGATAACAAGCCGGAAAACCCGGATGATAATGATCCTGTAACTCCCGGTGAAAGCGAAGACGTAAAACCCGGAGAATGCTCAGGAGGCCCGATTCTCAATCCCGACACTGACGGCAGACTTGATATTGCAATATTCGCAATATCGGTGATTTCGCTTGCAGGTGCTTTTGCGGTTCGCAGAAAGAAATAAGATACCGCATTGAAAATTGAATAACATATACAAAACCCCGTCGATAAGATACCGACGGGAGTTTTTGTTATTTGAAAGGGGATGAGTGCAAGTTTAAGGTCAACGCTTCATGTTGACAGCTGTCACTTTGAAAAGGGTAAATGAAACTTTTACTCCCAATTTCAACGTTTATTACCGCCGATAACGTAACTTCCGCAAATCGCCAACAGTTAGAACGGCGAAATGGGAGTGGCGACTCGCCACACGGCGAAATTGAGGCGGGTCACACCCGCAACTGTTGTCTTGTCAGTCTGAATAGTTATCATTGAACGGCGGTCATTTATCGGTAATGCAGATAATTCATCAATTAATAAATGAATCCGCACTAACAAGTTGCTACCGCCGATAACGTAACTTCCGCAAATCACCAACAGTCAGAACGGCGAATTTGAGGCGGCTCACAGCCGCTTATTGTTGCTTTTTGCGGAGGAGGAAACCGAGAAGCGAGAAGATGAGGAACATTCCGAGGTTTGCAACTACTACGCTTGCGCCTGCAGGGAAATTGTCGGCATAGTAGGTTATCGCTATACCGATAATATAGCTGACGCAGGAAACAATCGCAGAGCAGATCGTGACACTGCGGAAGCTCCTGAATATTCTCATTGAGGTCAGCGCAGGGAATATTATAAGGCTTGAAATAAGGAGCGCACCCATAATTCTCATTCCCACTACAATAGTAAGAGCAGTGAGGAGCGCAATTATCGTGTTGTATACACCCGACTTTACACCTGTCGCCTTGGAGAAATTCTCGTCAAAGGTCACGGCGAAAATCTTGTTGTAGAATAAGACGAACATTACAATGACAATAACCGAGCAGATTATGCTTAGCACAAGATCGTCGTTGCTTATCGCCATAATACTGCCGAACATATAGCTGTTCATATCGGTTGCGCTGTTAGTCTGCGAAATGACGATAGCGCCTATCGCAAGCGCACTGCTTGAAAGAAGTGCTATTGCGGCATCTCCTTTTATCTTGCCGTCAGAGCTTATTCTGAGCAGGATAAATGCGGCTACGATTACAACTGGGATAGATACCTGCAAAGGCGCTAAATTCAGTGCGGAGGCTATTGCGAGCGCACCGAAGCCGACGTGGGATAATCCGTCGCCTATCATAGAAAAACGTTTTAATACAAGGCTTACACCAAGAAGTGCGGCGCACAGCGAAACAAGAAGTCCGACGACAAGCGCACGCAGAAGAAATCCGTATTGAAAAATCTCAAGCATTTTAACGAGCCTCCTTTGAGCCTGTGTGATGGTCGCAGGTGCAATGACAGTCACAGGTACTCATTGCGTGGAATATATCGGTACTGCGGTACTCGGCGGTAGTTCCGAAGAAGTATGCGCCGCTCTCCATGTGAAGTATCTTTGTACCGTATTTCAGTGCGCCCTGCAGATCGTGGGAAATCATTATTATCGTTATGCCCTGTTCACGATTCAGCCTGCTAATTATCTCATACATTTCGGCGGTAACCATAGGGTCAAGTCCGGAAACGGGCTCATCGAGGAGAAGAAGTTTTCCTGTCGCACAAAGCGCACGGGCAAGCAGTACACGCTGTTGCTGACCGCCCGACAGATTGCGGTAGCTGCGGCGGGCGATGCCGGTTATGCCGAGAAGCTCTATGTTATCGTCGCAGAGCTTCTTGTCGGCTTTTGAATAGAAGGGAGAAAGCCCTTTTCTGCCAAGACAGCCCGAAAGCACTACCTCACGCACGGTAGCGGGGAAGTCCTTCTGTGCGGCGGTCTGCTGGGGAAGATAGCCTATCTCGGTCTGTTTAAGACCGTCACCGAAGATTATCTCTCCCGATAAAGCAGAGCGCAGTCCGAGAATGGTTTTCATAAGGGTGGATTTTCCGCTTCCGTTCTCGCCGACTATGCACAGATAATCGCCTGCGGAAACATTGAAGCTGAGATCCTTTACAACAGGCATTCCCTCGTAGCCTGCGGTAAGATTTTTACATTCTATAAGATATGACATTATTAATCCTCCTGTCAGCCGTTAAGGGTCAATTTAAGATTTTCAAGATTCTGTTTCATAAGATCGACATAGCTTACGTTGTTTTCAATATCCTGCTTTGAAACGTTGTGGCAGGAGTGAAGCATCAGCTTTGTTGCTCCTGTTTCATCGCACAGAGTATCCGCTATTTTGGTACTGCTGAATTCAAGATAGTAAACTGCGGGAATGTTGTTTTCCTTTATCGTTTTTGTCAGCTTTATCATCGTAGAAACGCCCGGCTCGGATTCATCTGAGCAGGCGGCGAATGCGGCACTGAATTCAAGACCGTATTCATGCGCAAGATACCTGAACGGGAATTTGTCGGCTAAAACTATCGTCTTGTTCTTTGCGTTGTCAACCGCCGACCTGTAAGCATCATCAAGGTCGGAAAGCTGTTTTGCGTAGGCATCCTTGTTTTTTGTGTAGGTTTGTTTATCCGACGGGTCAACCTTGCAGATTGCGTCATATACCGCCGAAAGCATAAGCTGAGCGTTTTTGGGCGATGTCCATATATGCTCATCGGTTTCGTGTTCATGCTCGTGATCATGGTCGTGATCGTGTTCGTGATCGTGGTCATGCTCGTCCTCGTCTTCCGAAAGGGTAGGAACATAATCAATCAGCTTTACCGCTGTGACATTTTCAGTATCGTTTGAATTTATCAGCTTTTCAGCCCACTGTTCGTTTTCGCCGCCGATGTAGAGGAATATGTCGCAGTTGCGTATTGCAATCATATCCTTGGCGGACGGCTCATAATTATGGATCTCGCTTCCCGGAGGGAGAAGAATACTGATTTCGGCATTGTCGCCGGCTATCTGCCTTGCAAGGTCATACGGCGGAAATACGGTCGAGATGATTTTCAGCTTGCCGCTGTCGCTGTTTGAATAACCGCTTTCCGACGAGCAGGCACACAGGCTGAGAACCGTTGCCGCCGCAGTAATCACGGCAAGCAGTTTTCTTTTTAACTTCATTATATATCACTCTTTTCTTTTGCTGTCGGGGTCTTTTTGGCACATTCTCCGCAAATACCGTAGAAAACGGTGCGTGAGCTGTCTATTGTAAAATCGTGCATTTTCGAAATATGCGCCGCAATGTCTTTCAGGTGGTCGCATTCAAGATGAAACAGCTTTCCGCATTTAAGACATTTCATATGAAAGTGATCGTGACATTGCTTTTCATCGTTATATTGATAGCAGGCGCTTTTTCCCTCGCTGAGAATGAATTTCCTGACGATATTCTGTTCGCATAGCTTTTCAAGATAACGGTATACAGTGGTTTTGCCGACCTGCTCAGCTTTCAGAGCATCGGCTATATCGTCTGCGGTAAGATGCTTTTTTGCGTTCTTTTTAATATAATCGAGTATCAGCTCACGTTGACGTGTATTGTATGACATATTTATCCCTCCGCAGTAATTACGAATATTAAAATGAAAATGAAATTCATTTTCAAATCCTTTGATATTATACACTCCTGAGCCGTGAATGTCAAGCGGCAACGCAAAGAATCTTGAAATTTCCATTTAAATATGATAAAATAATGCTATATAGCCTATAGCGAGGTGTTAATATGGATAAAATCCGCATAACCAAAGACGAGAACGGCGCTGTTATACTGCGTTTTGAAAAGCGTGAGGACTGTGAAAAGTACACGGTTTATTTCAGACGTGAGAACGGCAGATTCAAATTTCTTATAACCACAGAAAAAACGGCTGTCAGAGTGAACGCTGTCGAAGGGCTGTGCTATTTCAGGATAACAGGACAGACAAGCGGCGGAAGAACGATGAATATCGGTACTGTGGATACTTCTTCGCTTATGAAGCGTACCGACTTTATTACTATGGGCTCTTACAATGTACAGAAGATAGTCGAAAGAAGCCCTAAGTTCACAGCCGATAACAATGTAAGAAAAATATCTCCGCTTGCGGCATTTTTCCCTAAAAAAATCGATAACAGCGATGCTCAGGGGGAGAGCAGGACGTTTGAATATATAAAGGAAAACCGCTCGGACTATTTTATTTTTGACTTTTACGGTACTGCGGTACACGGACTTGTCAAGACCGAAAATTCATTTCTGACGGGCGGTATTGACGGCAATGAAAAGCACGGCGAAAAACTGCCGAACATATTGCCCGAAGACGTTTATAAGCCGCTTGTCGATATTTTCGCAAAAGAGATATTAAAGCTGTATCCTGCGGACAGAATCATTCTTGTAAGGACGATTTCTCCCGAATTCTACGCAATAGGCAGACAGGTCAGAAAAAGCACGCCGAAGAACAAGCTGAACGCATTCCTTGAGGATATAGAGAATTATTTTATCAAAAAGGTACACCCTGTTATAATAGACCTTTCAGGAAGGTATTTCGGTGATTTGTCGTTGACCGGCGACGGAAAAGAGGCAGTGTTCAACCGTTTCTATTTTGCGGACTGCGAAAAGGCGCTTGATGAGATCACATCGGGAGAGCCCGGCAGAGTGTACAAAGAGCAGGATATTGATTCAAGGCTGGAACAGATTCTGTGCTATTATGACAATGCGTGTGCAAGGGGACTGCTTACCGTTCTGCTTGACAGAAAAGAGCCGGCAGACGCACTTATGTTCCATACTTCAAGAGAATTTATTGCGGAGAACAGGGCTGAAATAAAGGACATAATCGAACAGCATTACTCAAGCATAACCGATATTTACAGATATTACGATTTCGGTGACAATATCGAGATGAAGAATGCGGTGAAGGTTATTGCGGCACTGGAAAGCAATACGCTGCAGAATGTGACTCACGGCGAGCTTATAAGACTTCTTGACAGGCAGTACAGGATAAAGCGTCCTATTGCAAATTTTGTTAGGGCTACGCTTGGCGGCGCACTGGGAAAAGAGGTAGATGTAAACGAGCAGAACCTGCGGTTTATGACAAGGGTCGCATACGAGCTGTGGAACGGCGGCGATCCTAAGGCAGTGCCTCAGAAGATAGATGAATATGAAAAGATACACAACTTCACATTGATAGATATGTGGGGTACTGGCGTCATAAAGAGAGCGCTTGCAAAGGCTACAACTATCAGAATGAATGTGGCGGTGAGCGGAGAGTCATTTGTATGGGCATTTGACAAGCCTCATTCTGTAGAGGAAAAGAGGTTTGCAACTGCAGATAAGTCGGGCGCTAAGGCTTTGGAACAGCTTATGAGGACAACCGTGCAAAGGCTCACGGTAAGTCAGTCACGGTGGATAGCGATAGATATGGCGGACGTTATTGCGGATAACGCAAAATATAACGGCGAGGGATTTACTGTAGACAAGCAGTATGCAAATTCTGACCTTGCTGTTATTCTTGGAAAGGCCGGACAACCGTTCACGCTTGACGCAGAAAAGGACAAGGAGCGTATTCTTGCCGCCTGTGATAAGCTGTCGCAGTTTGTGAAGCAGAAATACGGCAGTAATATAATTCTGTGCAAGGTGTCGCTCAATGACAAGGTAAGAGATTATGACGGAAAAATAAAGCCGCTTGTGACAGACAAGAAGAAATTCGCAAATGCAAAGGCATTGCTAAAGCTGTGCGAGGAGAGATTTGCAGAAAATACGGATTGCTATATACTAGATAACTCAAAGAATTATGTTTCTGATGAGAATTTTGCATCGGGCGGTGCAGGTATAGCAAGGTTCGAGGCGGATTTTTACTCGGCTACGGCAGAGTATGTGGATTATATCGTGCAGTACAGCCCTGTGCAGAAGTATTTTGACAAACTGTAAACGGTATAGAAAAAACTAATATGAAACTGCCCCGTGAGTTTCCTCATGGGGCAGTTAGACGGTCGATAAACTGATTATTATTTAAGCCACACAGTGAAATATATCGCAAACACTGCCGGAAACACTTTCCTTACCGATAAGGTATTAATATTTTCGTGAGTTTATCGGTGCAACTGCTCTAACATTGACTCTTCAAAAAAACGCATTATCCCTCGAAAAGCACCACCACATTCTTGGCTTATGAACGCTCTGTTGGCTTTGCATCCTTGCAAAGCCTCTGGGCGTTCAACTTCGGGCATCCATGCCCGTCCCTTGCCAAAGGGAGCTGGATTGCGACAAGGCTACTTCTTATCATAAATTGCCTTGCTCTGCAATTCAAGTATATTTAATGTCCTCTCAGCCCTATCTGTCGCAAGACTGAGGGATCGTCGCACCAACCATCGCCTCGCATCGACCCTTCCAAAACCGCACTATCCCTCGAAAAGCACTATATACTTGCTCGCCCTCGAAAAAGGACGAGCTTCCGTTGCTCGGTCAAGCCGAGCCAATTATGGTGGGGATTGTAGTTACTAAGAAATTGTTTTACTGACCCCTTTGGTTGTATCCCTCTTTCATATTGACACGTGTACCCACTCGAATAGCGAACCCGAGAAGTGCTGTCCGACAAACAGAACTATCAGTAGTTTACTATCGTAGCCGAAGCTGAATGATATAACAGAAGTACATCAAACAACAGACTTTTTCTACAAGCTAAAATCCGACAGCAAGTAACGCCGTCGGATTCTTTTACTTCTTCCCTTTTATCTTATCCCAATATGCCTTTGACTGCTGTTCGAATTTGTTATCACCGAACGTATAATAGACCCTGTCCTTTATAGCGTCGGGCAGATACTGCTGCTGTACATAATGATCCGGATAGTCATGCGGATAAAGATAATGCTGACCCTTCACCGCATTGCCCTCGCCGTCATAATGCTTGTTCTGAAGCTGTCGGGGTATATCTCCTGTTTTGCCGTCCTCAACATCCTGCATAGCGGCATTTATACCTAGATACGCACTGTTGGACTTCGGCGATGTCGCAAGCAGGACAACCGCTTCACCCAGCGGTATCCTCGCCTCTGGAAGCCCAAGCTGTAACGCACTGTCAACGCAAGCCTTCACTATCGGCACCGCCATAGGATACGCAAGCCCTATATCCTCGCTTGCTATAACAAGAAGCCGCCTGCAAAGCGAGGTAATATCCCCTGCCGCAAGCAAACGTGCCGCATAATGAAGCGCCGCATTTTCATCCGAACCTCTTATCGACTTCTGCAGCCCCGACAGAATATCATAATGATGATCGCCGTCACGGTCGTAGTTCATACTGCTCTTCTGCGTAAGCAGCTTTGCGGTTTCCATCGTCACCGTATCGCCCTCGCTCGACAGACAGCAAAGCTCTACCGTATTCGCCGCCTTTCTCACATCGCCGCCGCAGCCGTAAGCAATATGGCTTACAACGCCTTCCTCAAGCGTGAACTGCGTGTGCATCTCCTCTCCCATAAGCCTGAAAGCACGTTCCACCGCAGGAAGTATATCCTCAGCCGTCACCTGCTTGAATTCAAACACGGTACAGCGTGAAAGAACAGCACTGTATACATAGAAATACGGATTCTCTGTCGTAGATGCGATCAGCGTTATTTCTCCGCTCTCGATATATTCGAGCAGTGTCTGCTGCTGCTTTTTATTGAGATATTGTATCTCGTCAAGGAATAGCAGAATTCCGCCTGCCGCACCGAATGTCCCTAAATTTGCAACAACATCCTTTATGTCCGATGTCGATGCCTGAGTACCGTTCAGCCTGTACAGGCTCATACTTGTTTTTTGGGCGATAATATTTGCCACAGTGGTTTTGCCCACACCCGACGGACCATAGAATATCATATTGGGTATCTTTCCCCTGCTGATGATATTGTAAAGCGGTTTTCCCTGCGCTAAGATGTGCCTTTGTCCCACAACCTCATCAAGCGTCGAAGGACGTATTCTGTCTGCTAACGGCATAATTCATCTCCTGTAAAATATAAGCCTCCGCCCGTCACAGAGCGGAGGCTGAAATATCATATTACCTTATCAGTCGTTCTTGTGCTTTTCAAGTAAAGCGCTTATCTTCTGGTGAGGATCAATTACCTTGCTGATAGACATATCGTGGTTTAGAGCCATGATCAGATATGACAGATACTTCGACACGTCAACCTCGCAGAACCATTCCCTGCTGAGCAGTTCGGGCGTTCTGTAGGAAAGGTTCGTACCGAACACATAGTCGATCTTGCCGTCGGCATAGGCATTGTCAAACGCTTCAAGACCGTTTGTGAAAATAGGATATGTCGCATATGCAAAAATTCTCTTTGCGTTACGCTTCTTAAGCTCGATAGCAATATCAAGCATAGATTCGCCCGATGAAATAATATCGTCCGCAATGAACACGTCCTTGCCCTCTACCGAGTTACCGAGATATTCGTGAGCTACGATAGGGTTACGTCCGTTCACTACCTGAGAATAGTCACGTCTTTTATAGAACATACCGAGATCTACACCCAGTACAGATGAATAGTACATATTTCTGTTGAGCGCACCTTCATCGGGGCTGACAACCATAAAATGATCCTTATCCATCTTGAAGTCATTTACATACTTGAACAGAGCCTTCAGCACCTGATATGTGGGGATTATATTATCAAAGCCCATCAGAGGAACTGCGTTGCATACTCTGGGGTCGTGAGCGTCAAACGCAATGATATTGGAAACGCCCATATTCTGAAGTTCCTGAAGCGCTACAGCGCAGTCAAGCGACTCTCTGTAGTTTCTTCTGTGCTGTCTTCCGCCGTAAAGTATAGGCGTGATAACGTTGATACGGTGAGCCTTACCGCCGATAGCCTGTATGATACGCTTGAGGTTCTGGAAGTGATCATCGGGCGACATACGGTTCATTCTGCCGAACAGCGGATATTCAAGGCTGTAGTTGCCGAAATCGGCAATAATATAAACATCATAACCTCTTACAGTGTTCTTGATAAGAGCCTTACCGTCACCGGAAGAAAATCTGGGGCATTCGTTCTCAATGAGAAAATTATCATAATCGTAGCCTGCTTCCCTTGACCATGTTACAAGGTAATCGTTGACCTTCTTGCCAAGCTCCTCAGAACCGGGTATAGCAATAAGTCCGAGCGGAGCTACTCTCTCCGAGTGATTAAAAATAATATCTCTTGCAGATGCTGTCATTTACAAATTCCTTTCTATATTCAACAATTAACCGATATTTTATACAACACGAAAACGAGGGAATCAATCTCTCGTTCTCGCTTATATGCAATTATTCGTACAGAGGATACTTTCTGCAGATCTCAGTTACTGTTTCTCTTACCTTGTCGGCGCTGTTGTCAAAGTCGGTCGCAGTAAGATAGATGCACTGTGCGATCTGCTTCATATCGTCTTCCTTTAATCCTCTTGTCGTAACCGCAGGTGTACCGATGCGCACGCCGCTCGTTACGAAAGGACTCTGAGGATCGTTGGGTATAGCATTCTTGTTAACTGTGATATACACCTCGTCGAGCTTCTTCTCAAGCTCTTTACCTGTGATATTGAAAGGCTGGAGGTCAACAAGCATAAGGTGGTTGTCTGTACCGCCCGATACAAGATTGAATCCCTTTTCAAGCAGAGAATCGGCAAGAACGGATGCGTTCTTTACAATCTGCTTTGCATACTCTGTAAATTCGGGCTTCAGTGCCTCGCCGAAGCATACAGCCTTAGCGGCGATAACGTGCATCAGAGGTCCGCCCTGTATGCCGGGGAATATAGCCTTGTTGATCTTCTTTGCAAGCTCCTCGTCATTTGTAAGGATAAGTCCGCCACGAGGTCCTCTCAGTGTCTTATGCGTTGTAGTAGTCACAACGTCTGCATAAGGCACGGGCGACATATGCTGACCGCCTGCAACAAGACCTGCAATGTGCGCCATATCTACCATAAGATATGCGCCGACTTCCTTAGCAATAGCCGAGAGCTTTTCAAAGTCGATTGCTCTGGGATATGCGCTCGCACCCGCAACGATCATCTTGGGCTTATGCTCCTTTGCAAGTGCAAGTATATTGTCGTAATTCAGTCTGCCGGTTTCCTCATCAAGTCCGTAAGGTACGAAGTTGAAGTATTTGCCAGAAATGTTTACGGGAGAACCGTGTGTAAGGTGTCCGCCGTGAGCAAGGCTCATACCCATTACCGTGTCGCCGGGATTCAGCAGTGCAAAATAAACCGCCGTGTTAGCCTGTGCGCCGGAGTGAGCCTGTACATTCGCATACTTTGCTCCGAACAGCTTGCAGGCACGTTCAATAGCGATATTCTCAACTATATCAACGTCCTCGCATCCGCCGTAATAACGCTTGCCGGGGTATCCCTCAGCATACTTGTTCGTAAGAACGCTTCCCATAGCCGCCATAACAGCAGGAGAAACGATATTCTCACTTGCAATAAGCTCAAGATTTCTTTTCTGACGTGCAAGCTCCTTGTCCATTGCGTCAGCAACATCGGGATCTATTCCCTTGAGAAAGCCGATCGTGTCAACTAAATTACTGTACATTTCATTTTTCCTTTCGGTTATTTTAAGCACGCTCTCAGAGCGGCTTTAATTACTTCTGCTTGGAAGTGAAGCCTTCCCAGTCCTTAAGGAACCTGTCGATACCGTTGTCGGTAAGGGGGTGCTTAAGCATCTGGAGAAGTACGTTCATAGGAACGGTTGCAATATCACATCCGAGTCTTGCCGCCTGTGTAACGTGCATCGGGTTACGGATAGATGCGGCGATGATCTCTGTTTCAATGCCCTGCGCATTGAATATGTCAACGATCTCTTCGATAAGGTTCATGCCTTCCATGCCTATATCGTCAAGTCTGCCGAGGAACGGGCTGACAAATGTAGCACCTGCTCTTGCGGCAAGAAGTGCCTGAGCGGCTGAGAATACAAGAGTAACGTTTGTCTTTATGCCCTTTGCGGTAAGCTGCTTGCAGGCCTTAAGACCCTCCTCGCACATAGGGAGCTTTATAACGATATTCTTATGTATTGCGGCAAGGGGCAGAGCCTCCTCAACCATCTTGTCTGCTTCAAGCGAAATTACTTCGGCTGAAACAGGACCGTCTACGATTTCTGTGATTTCCTTTACTACCTGCTTGAAATCTCTTCCCTCTTTTGCGATAAGAGAGGGGTTTGTGGTAACACCGCAGATAATGCCCATATCATTGGCACGTCTGATGTCATCAACGTTAGCTGTGTCGATAAAAAGTTTCATAGGTACTCCTTTCCGGTTAACCGGACTTAGCATAATATTCCTACGGATTACGGCAACACACAAAAGCCGTATTCCGTTACTGACAATAATACAAATTATACATCAAGTGAAGCCAGCTCGTCGAAGTTTGCCTTCATAGCGGGATACAGCTTCTTGTACAGCGCATATACCTTTTCGTACTTGGCACTGTTTTCAGCAATAGGCTCCTGTATCTTTTCGGGCTTGATCACCGCTTTGCACGCCTCGGGAACAGAGCTGTATATTCCTGCGCCTACTGCCGCAAGAAGTGCAACGCCGAGTGCGGGGCCTTCCTTGTTTGCTGTAGTCTTTACGTTGCAGGCATAAAGATCTGCAAGCATCTGCCGCCACAGCGGTGATGTTCCGCCGCCGCCGCAAGCCATCATATCATCAATGCTTATATTCATCTCACGCATAACCTCAACACAGTCACGCAGTGAATAGGAAACGCCCTCCATAACGGCTCTGAGCATATCCTTCTTCTTGTGCATTGTGGAAAGACCTACAAATGCGCCTCTTACGTTGGGGTCAAGGTGAGGTGTTCTCTCGCCGTTGAGATAAGGCATATAGAGCAGTCTGTTTGCGCCTATCGGCACACTGTCGGCTTCCTTATCCATAAGGTAGTACGGGTCAACGCCCATAGAAGCGGCTGTTTCCATCTCGCTCCACGCAAAATTATCCCTGAACCACTTGAGCGACAGACCTGCTGACTGAGTAACGCCCATAACGTGCCAGCATCCCGGCACAGCACAGCAGAATGTATGTACTCTGCCCTTGGGATCGATAGATATATCGGAAGTATGAGCAAACACAACGCCGCTTGAACCGATAGTCGTGAAAGCCTTACCGTCCTCTACTACGCCTGTTCCGACAGCGGCAGCCGCATTATCGCCTGCACCGCCGACTACGGGCGTACCCTCCTTAAGACCTGTAGCCTGCGCTACCGCCTTTGTAACGGTACCTGTTATCTCAGGGCTTTCGTAAACCTTTGCAAGAAGCGACTTGTCGATGCCGAGCTTAGTCAGCACCTCGTCAGACCAGCATCTGCCGGGAATATCAAGCAGCTGCATGCCCGATGCGTCTGAAACCTCAGTAGCGAACTCGCCCGTGAGCATAAATCTTATATAGTCCTTGGGGAGAAGAATATGGCGGCACTTTTCATAATTTTCAGGCTCGTTATTCTTTACCCACATTATCTTTGCGGCTGTAAAGCCTGTTATAGCAGGGTTTGCGGTGATAGCGATAAGTCTGTCATGACCTACCTTTTCGGTTATCTCGACAACTTCCTTACCTGTACGCTGATCGCACCAGATAATGCTGTTTCTTATTACCTTGTTATCCTTGTCCAGCATTACAAGTCCGTGCATCTGTCCCGAAAGACCTACGCCCTTTATCTCGTCTGCGGGAACTCCGCTCTTTGCAACTACGTCACGGATACTGTTCACACAGGCATTCCACCAGTCCGCAGGATCCTGCTCGGCATAGCCGTTGCAGGGAGTGTAAAGAGGATAATCGTAAAGTGCCGATGCAACAGGTGTGCCGTCCTCACTGAAAAGCACTGTTTTTGTACCGGACGTACCTATATCGACACCGAGTATGTATGCCATATCTTTTCTCCTTATTTTAAAAAACTTCATAGAATTTTACCGTGCAAAATCTTACACGCTCCTTACATAATTATAATCCATCACAACGCAGTTTGTCAATAGAGAAAACCGAAATATCGTCATTAAAAACGCCACCGCCGCCCGTTGAACTCAGCGGTCGGCAAAAGCGGTTGCTTAACGCTAACGAAATGGTTACAATTCTGTAACTTCCATTGACTTTACCAAAATGTTCTATTATAATAAAATCAGAAATTGATGTCCGTCTGTGGACAATCGACAGCTCTGAGGTGTGTTATATACAGAAGAGCAAATCGGCTTTGCGAAAGGAGAACAGTATGAAAAGAAGAATTTTATCTGCAATCATCACAACCGCACTGACCTTATCGACACTCACCCTCTCAGCTTGTCAGTCAGATCAGACCTCTGATACATTTGACCTTATGGCAGGTGTAAAAGCCGCAAGCCACGAAACTGTAAAACCCGACGATGCTTTTAAGAGCGCATACAGCAATTTCTCTGTCGAACTGCTTAAGAAATGCTTTGACGGCAAATCAAACACTCTTATCTCTCCCCTGTCGGTATCATCCGCACTCACAATGACCGCAAACGGTGCAAACGGTCAGACCAAAGATGAAATGAAAAAGGTACTCGGGAGCGGAATGTCCCTTGACGAACTGAACAAATATCTTTCATCATTCAGCGGCTCGCTTACATCGGGCGAGGACTTCAAGCTGAAAAACGCAAATTCGATATGGTTCAGAGATGAAGAAAACAGACTTACCGTTGAAAAGGACTTTTTGCAGAAAAATGCGGATTATTTCGGTGCTGCGATATACAAGCGTGCATTTGACAACGCAACGTGCAAAGATATCAACAATTGGGTAAGCGACAATACCGACGGTATGATAGACAAAATACTTGACAACATCCCCGATGAAGCGATAATGTATCTTATAAACGCCGTCAGCTTTGACGCAGAATGGGAAAATGTCTACAAGGAAAATGATATTGCGGACGGAAAATTCACAAATTCCGAAGACAAGCTGATGAATGTCACTATGATGCATTCAACCGAAAGCATTTATCTTGAAAGCGACGGCTGTAAAGGCTTTATAAAGCAGTATAAGGGCGGAAAATACAGCTTTGCGGCTTTACTTCCCGATAATGATATAGCCTCCTTCATATCCTCCTTATCCGGAGAAAAGCTTGGCAGGATATTAAGCAGTACCGAAAGCTGCAGCGTAGAAACAAAGCTCCCGAAATTTGGCTATGAATATTCCTCAAAGCTGAACGATGCCCTTTCGGCACTCGGTATGCCGACTGCGTTTGACCAAAATAACGCCGATTTTTCAGGTATCGGTAAATCGACAATGGGCAATATATCCATCGGCGAAGTGATCCACAAGACGAAAATAGAGGTAAACGAAAAAGGTACAAAGGCAGGAGCCGCCGCTCTTGTGGAAATAGTTGACGAGGGGTGTGCTATTAACGAAAAGCAGGTAATCCTGAACCGCCCGTTTATGTATATGATACTCGACAACGAAACGATGCTGCCGCTGTTCGCAGGCATATATACAGGCATATAACGCACAGAAATTGTATAATCTGCATAATCCGGGCTATAATATTTTCTTGACTTTTGGAGTATGTATGCTATAATTTAATTAGCAGAAAACAACAAATCTTTCAGGAAAGGCTGGATGTACAAATGGCAAAGCGCAGAATAGGCATACTGACAAGCGGAGGCGACTGCCCCGGACTTAACGCTACTATAAGAGGTGCGGCAAAAGCCTGTTACTCCATGTTCGGCGAGGACAATGTTGAGATAGTCGGCATATCCAACGGTTTCCACGGTCTGATTCATAATAACTGCCGTATAATGAAGCCGGAGGATTTTTCCGGCATACTCACTCAGGGCGGAACGATACTCGGCACAAAGCGTACACCATATAAGATGATGCAGGTTATCGAAGCCGACAACATAGACAAGGTCGCTGAAATGAAAGCCACCTATAAACAGCAGAAGCTCGACTGCATACTGACGCTCGGCGGCAACGGAACTCATAAGACCGCAAATCTTCTTTCCGAAGAGGGACTGAATATAATCGGACTTCCCAAGACGATAGATAACGATATATGGGGAACAGATGTTACATTCGGCTTCCATACCGCAGTAGATATAGCGACTGAGGTCGTTGACAGAATCCACACGACTGCTACTTCCCACAGACGTATTATGGTAATTGAGATAATGGGCAACAAGGCAGGCTGGCTGACGCTTTATTCCGGTATTGCGGGCGGTGCGGATATTATTCTTATCCCCGAGATCCCTTATGATATTGATAAAGTCATCGACGCTTGCGAAAAACGTGCGCAGTCCGGAAAGACATTCTCGATAATTGCGGTCGCAGAGGGTGCAATGGATATTGCGGAAGCCGCTATGAAGAAAAAGGAACGTGCAAAAAAACGTGCCGAAGCAGGAGAGGTTACCGTTACAAACCGCATAGCAAAACAGATTGAAGCCGCAACAGGCTTTGAGTCAAGAACAGTTGTTCCCGGTCATATCCTCAGAGGCGGTTCGCCCTCCGCTTATGACAGAGTGCTTGCAACAAAGTTCGGTGCAAGAGCCGCAATGCTTATAAAGCAGGAAAAATACGGCTACACGGTCGCAAAAATCGGCAGTAAGATTTCCGAAAACAAGCTGTCCGATGTAACGATGAAGACAAAGTTCGTTCCCGAAAATGATGAGCTTGTCATCACAGGAAAAAGCATCGGCGTATCCTTCGGCGACTAAGCGGCTGTGAGCCGCTTCAAGTTCCGCCTTTTGAAATGTTTAAGCTATCCGCAGGATAGATTAACGGTGGGGCGGCAATGTGCCGCTTCAAGTTCCGCCTATGGAATTGTTATTGTTCAGCCAAAGTTGTTGAACGGCGGAGTTACACAAAGCAATAAAGCAGATAAGCGGTCACAGTGCAATGCTGTGACCGCTTTTTATATTATTATATTTTAGCTGTCACCCCTCCGCACCACCCTTTCCAAAACCGCACTATCCCTTCGCTCCGCACCACCACACTTGCCTCCCTTGTCAAAGGGAGGTGGATTGGCGGCAAGGCACAAACCTTAACATTATTTCATTTACTTACGACAAGTCCGCCTTTTTTTATTCACCAAACTTTTCTGCCGTCAAGACGGAGGGATTGCTTTCCTACCGCACCCTTTCCTTTTCTCTAACACCTCCGTTGACAATCCCTCAATAGTTGGCAGTGCTTCGCACTGCAACAGAAACTCACCTTTACACAAGGGAGCTAAAGGTGATAGTGCTTTACCAACCATCCTAAAACCGCACTATCCCTTGCTTTGCGCCACGTACTTGCCTCCCTTGTCAAAGGTGAGGTGCTGTCGCCCGAAAAAATTCGGGCGACTACCGGAGGGATTGCTTTACACCTACCAACCTTTCCATCCCCACAACCCTCTCAAAAGCACATCCATCCCTCACCCCGCACCAACCTTCTCAAAACACACTTTCATATCGCCCCATAACAATACAGCCCGACAAAAATCAAAAGCCCTCCGAGTTTTCCTCAAAGGGCTTTTAAAATACGGAAATTTTATTCTGTCATGAATATCTCCGACGCACCGCCGAATATCTCACGGGAAAGCTCGGCAGACATATCGGGGTTATCCTTTCTGATACGCTCGCACCGCTCAAGATAGCCGACTATATCCACATTGTTTACCGTCTTTTTGCTTGTTCCCGAAATTATGCGGTCAACGGCAGCTGCCGCCTCCTTATAGAAGTCGCTTTCAAGCATACGCTCGGAAATATCGGCGTTTTTATCGGCGCACACAGGCAGATACCGGCTTTCATAATCAATTGTATAGCAATCTGTGCATTTTACAAATATCTCCTCTGCTCTGCTTATCAGATTTTCTTTCTCGGATATAAATTCCGTATCGTCAAAAGGACGGATTCTTCCTGTAATATCCAATCTGTTCAGCGGAAGATATGTTTTCCTTAATATTATATTTTTTCCGTATTTTGCTTTTACGGTTCTTGCAAAATCAGAAATCGCTTTTTCAATAAATTTGCTGTCAGCATTTTCCTTGAACGGCTCGAAAACCTCATCGTCCGTCATAAAGGCTCTGTAAGCCATAGAACAGCATAATTCATCAATTGATGCGACATATGCCGACCTATGCCTGTAAATCGGCTTCACAATATCCGAAAAATCGACTAAAAGCCAGTCGCCGTGCGTATTCGCAAAGTATGAGCGTGTAAGCTCGGTAAAAACAGCCGACTTGTCGTCAATATAGCTCAGATCAATATCCGCAGGTTTCTCCGAACACACTGTCAGAGCCGAATAACCGCTTATCACACTGCCCTTTACAGCACCGTCCGCAAGCTCTGAAATGTCGCCGCCGTCCGCCCTGCCAAAAACATCAAGAATCACAGGTCTGTGTTTTTCGTAATATCTACGGGCAAGCTGTGCCACCGCATCCTTGTCTGTGCCTGCCATCCACAGCCTTGCGCACTTAAGATAGAAGCTAAGATCCTTAGTCGAAAGCACACAGTTTCTGATAATTCCGTTTTTATTGTAAAATGATTCCAGCGTTTTGGCAAGATCGCTTTGTGCATATAATCCGAGCCTTATGATCTCATCAATATCCGCATTCGCAATATCGCCCTTGCGTATAGCGCAGATGCCGTTATAAACCCGCTTCAGCACTGCGTTTCTACCGAAATCATAGCAAGCCCTTATCTCGCTGAACGTGACAAGCTCACTGGTTTTCAGCCTGAGAATATCCTTGAATTCCGCACAGATAAAGTCACGGCTCAGCCTGCTTATAAAGTAGTCTACGGCATTGTTTGTGCCGAAGAAGAAGCTGTCCGCCTTGCCTGCCTTGATTATATCTAAGTTTTCAGCCACTTCCGTGAGCCATATTTCAGGGTCGTAGGCAAGCGAGTTGACATAGTTTGCCATCTTGCTGGAGCATATACTTTTGGCAATCAGCGAAATGTTATTGCGGAAATGCTCGTCACGGCATACCGCATAGCTTCTTCCCCTTTTGTTTATCACACCGGGATAGAACCGTGATATGTCGATGACCTTCGGGGAAACACGTCTGATAAAGTAGTTCTCCATATCAAGAAGCAGCCTGAAGTTGCACGAGCGGTCTGTCGAGCGTACATATCGTCCGTTGACATAGTACAGCTTGGGATCCGTTATGCGTACAAGTATGATCTTCTCTCTGTCGTACACAGCGGTAACCGAGTCAATGAACTTGTCAAGCAGAGGCTTCCACACCGCCTCATCCTTTATATCGAGCCGTTTCAGCCGACTTTTGTTTTCCTCATAGAAACGTGATTGTATAAACGCTTTTCCGCCCGAATAAAGCGAATCTCCGAGCCTGTAAACAGGCGTGGAAACAGCGTAATAAAGGTCCGTTATAAGCGCATCAGCCTTGTTTTCTGCAAGGTATTCGTCATAGCCTTTGGAAAGATTGTAGTAAAGAGGCACAACACCGTCACGGAAGTATTTCTCGTCAACATCGCAATGCGCTCCGCTCATAGTAAGCTGAGATATGAACAGATGTGAACGGTCGGTTTCAACATCGTTGTCGTCTTTGAAAAGCTCCGAAATCAGCGCCGAGCCGAGAAGTGCAAACGATTGCTGCTCGGGCTTCTCTGCATATCTCGCAAGCTCTATTTTACTGCCGAGTGCCGTTGCCACCTGCTTTTTTAGCGTATCGTATACCGACAGCCCGAAATAACGTGCATTATCATCGGACAAAAGCACCGCTCTGTGTTCAGTGCCGTAATCCTTGAATGCATAAGGAATGTATCCGCAAAGGTCGGTATTCACCTTACCCGTTGCGGTATCACGCTTGAGCCTTACACAAAGTAACGCTCCTATCTTCTCAAAGCGTGTCGCAGGGTCAGCAGGAATAAGCGAGCCGAGCGAATAAGCCACAGGAACACGTCTTCCGTCTGCGCACTCTATAACATCATATTCCGCAATGGCGTTAAGTCCGTTGCCGATAATTATATCCGCTCCGCTCTCCGCAGCCTTTACCGCCTGATTTCTCCACTTAGGCTTTACCGCAGGCGTATGACGTTCATTCCACGAGCAGAAGAAGAATATGTACTCTGCCCCCGCTTTTCTGAGCTGTGACACATACTGCGATATATCCTTGTTCACTGTCGCAGAAATGAATCCGACATTTATATTGTTGATATTTACTATGCTGAACTTTTCTCCGCCCTGTGTGCAGTCGTTCTCGGTTATAACCGTAAGCGGATACTTTTCGAGCGACTGCGGCGCTCTCTGCAGAAGTCCTGCGTTGACGGCAAGTGCGTCTATTCCGCTCTTGCATACAGCGTCGGCAATCGTGGACGGGCAGTTGATGACACGGCTGTCCTCGAATGTATACGCCTTTTTATCGTTAATATCCGTATCAAGCATTGCAACGGAAAAATCAAACGAACCGAATATTCCGCCGAGCGATGAAAAAGCCTCATCAAAAACGGGCATTCCCTTTGCCGCATTTTTCTGCATTTCAGCCGAAACGGTAATATCGCCGCCTATCATCACTGTGCATTTATGGTGGTCGTTGCACAGCCTACCGTCCTTGCCGGCAAAGCGCCTTGCATTATAATCGCCTGCCGTTTTTCTTATCATCGAATGGTCGAACTGCACCGCCTTAGCGCCTTTGGATTTGGGAAGAACGGCTTCGGCGGAAGCAGAAGAAACGCCCAGCTTTTCCATATGCCCTGTCATTATAAAACTGCGTACAACAAACGAAACCTTACCGCTTTTTGTGAAGCTGTCAAGCCTGCAGGAATTCTTTCCGCTGTAGCACACAAAAGAATATTTTCCGCTTTCATTCGAATCGGCATAGATCTTGAATCCGTCACACTGGGAGTTGTATCTCCAGGACAATGTGCATATACCGTCGCTTCCGACTATTGCAGTAAGTCTGCGTGGAGTTTCAAGCGGACACGCTATGACGATTTCTGACTCTCCGAAAAAATTATCCGGACCGTCCGCAATTCTGAACGCCTTGACCTTATACTGCATAGGAACGCCGTTCGCACGTTTTTTCATAACGGCGGTAGTGCCTTTTACGTTAATTACACCGACAAAATGATTCTTGTCGACAGGCGACGCAAACACACGGTAGCCGTCAGCATATTCAATTTTATTCCAGATAAGCTCTACTACTCCCTCGCCCGTCTTTACGGTAACGGGGAATTTCGGCTGTCTTTCACGAAGTTGCATGAAGTTCATAAGCTATCCTCTCAAAATCAGATATTGCTGAGTATCCAGTTGACAAACGAGGCTCTCTCGCTGTCTACGGGCGTTTCGCTCTGCCGTGTTTTCGGCTTGTCTGTGATTTGCTTGTAATATTCGTTCAGCTTGTCAAAATTTCTGTAGAAATTATAATAACCGCCGATATAATGTTGAACATCGTCTATTCTTATTCTGTAGCTGTCATGACGCACGCAGAAAGTGTATACTACCGATTCCGGCACCTTCATATACATTGCTATCTCGGGATAGAGATAGCCGCCAAGCATATAATGCGCACGTCGGTAAATCGTCCTGATAAATGCTTCAAAGTTGAATCTCTGCATATATGACACATATATATTCTTCTCTTTTATCCTCTCATAAAGGCTGAAAGCCGCCATAAGAAGCTCAAGGAATGTATGGAATGTCGTATCCTGATTGAAAATCTTGTTCAGATTATCGTTTGCATTCTTAAGTCCGAAGTTCAGATAGCGTTCCTTAGGGTCGTGGATAGTGACCTCGTTTACCGCATACGCTATCCAGTGGTCGCAAAAACGTGTATAATCATTCTTGATGAAATAATCGAGCGCTTTTTCTGCGGCATCAAGATAACGGCTGTCTTTTGTGATACTGTACGCTCTCGCAAGTGCAAATGTCGCCTCGCCGTCATAGTACACGATTCTGTCACGTTCCTTGCGCTGAAAATCGGGGAAGGATAAAACGTGATAATAGCTTCCGTCCTCTTCCTGCATATCAAGAACAGAGTTTGCAAGAGCGGCTATCAGCTTGTCATACCTGTCGCTGTCAAATACGGCGGCATAGGTGGACAAGGTCACTATAGCGATAGCGTTACCGCCGAGTTTTATTTCATCCGACTTACGTTCTACAAGATAGGCGTGGTCGCTGTCGGAATATTCTATGCTCTGCATAAGGAAGTCTATCGTGCTTTCAATCTTCGGCACGAGTTTTTCGTCCTTTGTGGTATCGTACTGCATTATAAGGCTCCAGATAGTACCGGAATGACGCAGTATGTTATATGTAACGAAATGAAAATCGTTCACGGGATTTACGCCGTAATCAAACTGCCCGTTATCTTTGACGGCATTCGCAAGATATACCGATGACGTTTCTATGACCTGCTTAATATCGTCTTTTGTCAGTTCCGACACAATTCTTCTGCCGTAGTTTTCCTCATCGGGATATAGCTTATACAGCTTTTTGTTTTCATCACAGATATATCCGACGGTTGTAAACGATAACACGTTGTCGGGAATTGATTCAAGGGCGGTGCGGCTGCTGAGGAAATCCCTGATTTTATTATCGTCAAGAGTGCCGTTCTTATAGTTTATAAGTCCGCAGCAATTGAGCTGTGCTTCAAGAAGTGCGGTTTCAAAGCCTGTATCGAAGCTGACGCCTCTTTTGAAGAAAAATTCACGGCTTGAGCGTATTTCTTCCTCAAATTCCGCACGGGTACAGATCCTACAGCTGTTTACACAGTCAACCTTTACCCACAGCGGATCAATATTATTATCCGAAACGTACTTTTCGACACTGTTCATAGCCGAGGCGAATGCCGACGAAAAGTCCTCACCTTCTCCGATGAACAAATCGGCGGTATGGCTCCCGTCTGTTATGCTTACAAATACAATGTCGTGTCTGAAAAGCGTGCCGTGTTTATAATTGCCCAGTTCTCCCGAAAGATAAGGGTCATTGGTTATGAAATCCTTAAGAAGTTTTTTCTTTGCTCTGAACAGCTTTAAATTACTGCCGATAGGGGTTTTTGCACTCATAGGGTATCCTCCCTGAAGCATATAGATATTTTAATTAGTATACCATACTTCACAAAAAATGTCAAATGAATTAATTGACCGGGCATGGACAATCCCGATACGCCGTGTGAAACGGTTCTCAGCGACGACCTTTTGCTTGATTATCTGCACGCTGTCCGCGAAAAAACGCTTGCGTATCTGGACAGTCTTACCGACGATGAGCTTAACGACTGTCCCGAAAACTGCGAATACACGCGTCTTGAACTTATCCTCATGCAGTTTCGCCACATTTCGGTACACACGGGTATGCTTAACGGGCAGACTATCGAGCGCACGGGCAGGTTTCCTGTTTATGTGGGTCCGACCGACTCTTCCGCGCGGCTTTCAAACGGGCACTTTGAGGAGTGAGGGGCGCGCGAAGCGAGCGGCGTTGGGGTTAGGGAAGTGTGCCGAAAGAAGCGCCTGCCGAAACGCGGCGTTGTGGTAAGTGCGGAAGAGCAGGCGATTGAGAAAGCCGCGGCGGACGCCGACGAGGGGGTGAGCTGATTTGCGAAGCAAAGCGGCGGCGAGCCCCTCAGGAGGCGTCCGCATATCTGTAATAAAGCAAAAAAGCCGATGGGTGTGGTGGTGATCTCCCACTACCCGGCGGCTTTTGTTATCCCCGCTTCCTCTCCCACTTTGGCTAACGCCGCCGTCCGCACATAGTGCTCCCCTCGCTGTACGGCTCGCCCGCATTTTGCTTCGCAAAATGCCACGCTCGCCGCCCCACTCTGGCAAAATCGGCGGGGCGGGCGCACGCGCTATTCCTTGCTTGTCAGAAGAAAGTCGAAAACCTCGCCGAAAGAATCGCCGCTTTGTGCGAATTTGTCAAGAACGCCGCTTTTGTACAGCTTTCGGGCAAGCATGACGGCTTCGGGGCAGGTTTCGGCGAAGCAGGCGATAACTGCGTTTTCCGAGCCGCCGCTGAGCTTCAGCTCAAAATAAGATTGCATTGTAAGCTGGACAAATTGAAGCTCGCCGTCGTCGAAAATGACCTCAATTTCTTTGGATTTTATGTACGGGTCGCTTTCGCGGTAGTGAACTGCGCCGCAGTGTGAATCCCGAGCGGCTACGCGCAGATGACGGAAATTGCTCATGACGAACGTTCCCATGCACATGGGGCAAGGTTCCATGCACGCGTACAGGGTGTAGCTTTTCACGTTCGGAAACGTCGAGGTATCGAGCTGAGAAAGGCAGTCCGTTTCCGCGTGCGCGATACGGTCGTTGCCGTGTCTGATTTCCCTGACCCTGTTGCGTCCGACGCCGATTATACCGCCGTTTTCGTCGCAGATCGCCGCGCCTATCGGTATCGAGCTGCTCTTGAATGACTCCCAGCCTGCTTCAAATGCCGCTTTCCATGCCGCGGAAATGTCTTTCCACATATTTTTGCGCTCCTTTTGAATTTTGTGTATTTGTGGTATTCGGGCTTGCTTTGCCCATAATTTATTTTAACATATACCGGTCGGCTTGTAAAGAAACATTGACCTTTTCGGCTCGGAGTAGTATAATAATGATACAAAAAACAAAAGGAAGTGTCGGAATGGATAACAGTAAATACAGAAATTTTGCGGAGAAAAACAAAGAAGATATTATTTCTCTGCTGTCAATGCTTGTAGAAGTGCCGAGCATAGAAGGAAAAGCGGAAGAAAATTTTCCCTTCGGAAAAGAGCCTGCAAAGGCACTCGGAATAATACTTGACAAAGCCGGAGAAATGGGCTTTACAGTAAATAACCGTGAAAATTATTACGCAACAGCCGACTATCTTCCCGACGGCGAAAGCAAGCCTTCTCTTGCGGTGCTGTGCCACCTTGACGTTGTTCCCGCCGGTAAAGGCTGGACATATAATCCTTTCAAGGTCACCGAAAAGGACGGTATCCTCTACGGCAGAGGTGTTACCGACGATAAAGGACCTGCGGTATCCGCACTTTACGCTCTGTACAGCATAAAAGAGCTTGGTGTAAAGCTGTCAAAGGGTGTACGGCTGATATTCGGTACAAACGAGGAAAACGGCTCTGCCGATATTGAATACTATCTCAGAAATGACGAGATGCCTTCGATGGTGTTTACTCCCGATGCATCCTATCCGCTTATAAACTGCGAAAAAGGTATGGCAAGGACACAGTACACGGCACAAATGAGCAATGACGACATTTTGGAAATCAGCGGCGGACAGGTGATAAACGCCGTTCCTGCCGAGTGTTACGCAGTTCTCGCTTCAAAGCACAATGAGGCTGTTTGTTCATATATTGCAAATAACAAGAACAGCTGTCGCTTTACCGCAGAACAGACAGAGAGCGGTATTAAAATTATCTGCAAGGGCGAATCTGCTCACGCATCTACTCCGCAAAAGGCGAAAAATGCAATAACGGCAATGCTCGAAATGCTTGTGACGCTTGATATTAAGCATGAAACAAAAACACTGCTCGGTGATATTCTGAAACGTTATCCTTACGGAGAAACAGACGGTTCTTCACTGGGAATTGCCTGCGAGGATAAATCGGGTGCGCTTACCTGCGTTTTAAGCCTTATAAACGCTGAAAACGGCAGACTTGACTTTAATACCGACATAAGATTTCCGATGAGTATGACATTATCTCAGCTGAAAAGCGAGCTGGAAAATGCCGTAGACGGCACGGGTATTTCAATAGCGGAGTTTACAGGCACAAACGCTCATTATGCCTCTCCCGACAGCTTTCTTGTTAAGACGCTTCTTGATGTATACGAAGAGCATACGGGCAAAAAAGGCGAATGTATAGCTATCGGCGGAGGAACTTATGTACACGGAATCGAGGGCGGTGTCGCCTTCGGCGTTGAATATCCCGACACGGATTACAGGATACACGGTGCGGACGAATTTGTGCCTGTCGGGGAGCTTCTCGACAACACGGTAATTTTCGCAAAAGCAATAGAAAGGCTCTGTCGGTAATTTTAAGCCCGTCACTTTCATAGAATGTAAAAACTCTTTGAAAGGACGGGCATTTTATGTGCTTGAATTTTTGCAGATCATTTAAAGCGGAAAGCAAGGAGCATACTTTCAGCGAAGCCGAAGAAATGCGTTCACGGATGGAGTATCTTCAAAGCAGGCTTGAAAAGACACGTCAGCTTTTCGATATGGAAACAGACCCCGAAAAAATCGAGGCAATCGTCTATGAAGAAAAGGCGATACTTATAAGGCTTGACCATCTAATAAAGAACGCAAAGGAGCGTAATATAACCATAAGCTACTGCGACAGAATCTGAGATTTCCATTCGGATATGAGCCGTTCAAGCGAGAAAGCTGCGTTTGCAGGGCTGGTTGACGGCAGCTTTACCGCTTCTATTCCGACATTGTCACGGCAATATCGCTTATACATATTATAAGAGGTCGCACCGTTTGTAAAAATTCTTGTAACGGAAGTTTCGGCTACAAGTCCCGCAATATCGTTAGGGACTACCGAGCTTATGGTGGCATCGGACGAGCCTGTTATTTCACACGAACCGATAACATCCCATACGGCGATATTATGACTTAACAACATCAGCTTCTTCTCCTCTTTAGTAACAGGACATTCGCAGTCAAGAACAGCCGACATCACCTTCCAGAAACGGTTCTGAGGGTGTCCGTAGAAAAACTGTGCCTCCCGTGACTTCACGGACGGAAACGAGCCTAATATAAGTATACGGCTGTTTTTATCGTACACGGGCGGGATATTGTGATATTGCGTCATTAGCGTTGCTCCTTTTATCATTATAATATTCAGAATAGCACAAAACAGCATTAATTGCAAGATGAATCGGGATAAACGAGATTACATATTACCGAAAATGCGTTTTTACAGTGCTTTATCCGGCTTTTACGGCTGACATCCGACAATGAAACGGTAAAAGAGTCTTACAGCAAAAACAAAAGCATAACGGCAAAATATCAAGGAAAACGCACTTATTTGCAACAGGCAGAAATAAAATGAAATCGTAAGAGAGAAATAGAGAGAAACAGCGATATTTAAAGAGATTTAAAGAGAAATAGATATATATTTAGATTTTGCTTGAAAAATCGTTTGACAAAAGGCTGACGGATGGCTATAATATTAAACGTTGTGAAAATAATCAAACAGAGGTCAAACCTCAAGAGTAATTGAAAGGAAAGAATCAGAATGTCAACATTTATGCCTAAAGCTGAAACAGTTGAACGTAAGTGGTATATTCTCGATGCAGCAGGAAAGCCCCTCGGCCGTGTTGCTGCAAAGGCTGCTCACATTCTCCGTGGTAAGCACAAGCCAACATACGCACCTCACTGCGACTGTGGCGATCATGTAATCGTAATTAACTGCGCAAAGGCAGTTTTAACAGGCAACAAGCTTGAGAACAAGTACTACAGATGGCACACCGGCTACATCGGCGGCCTTAAGGAAGTACAGTACAGCAAGCTCATGAGCGAGAAGCCCGAAAAGGCTATGCAGCTCGCAATTGAGGGCATGCTCCCCAACAACACACTTGGCAGAAAGGCCGCAACAAGAATGCGTCTTTATGCAGGTGCAGAGCACAAGAACGGCGCTCAGAAGCCCGAAGAATTCAAATATTAAGGAGGGATAACAATGTACGAATCAAAGCCTTATTACTACGGAACAGGTAGAAGAAAGCACTCAGTTGCCAGAGTACGTGTTTATCCCGGCAGCGGTGTTATTACTGTAAACGGTCGTGGCATCGACGATTATTTCGGTCTTGAGACATTAAAGCTCATCGTTCGTCAGCCTCTCGCTCTTACAGGAACAACAGAGAAGTTTGACATTGTCTGCACAGTTGCAGGCGGCGGTGTTACAGGTCAGGCAGGCGCTATCCGCCACGGCCTTTCAAGAGCTTTACTTCAGTACAGCGACGAGCTTCGTCCCGTACTCAAGAAGGCAGGCTTCTTAACTCGTGACCCCAGAATGAAGGAAAGAAAGAAGTACGGCTTAAAGGCTGCACGTCGTGCTCCCCAGT
>OHHH01000128.1_pt1 | contig 34162 bp, 25 predicted proteins | sample 1567951 | NCBI WGS metagenome assembly OHHH01 (sample SAMEA3879550, study PRJEB24766) | human gut metagenome | biome: human-associated habitat; feature: feces | place: USA | collected 1985/1987 | reverse complement strand
TCACGAAGCATATTTTTCAATTCAAGCTCATCAATAGCAGTGGAAGCCTTGGCATAAGCCTCGTCTATTTCTTCCTCCGTAACAAGTTCGTCTTTGTAGAAGTCGAAAGCCAGTTGCAACTCTTCCGATAATGTCTTTATTTCATTATAACCGGCTATCCACTGTTGCAAACCTTTCACTTTCTTCATTTGTGCCTCAGCCGTCTTCTGGTCATCCCAAAAGCCCGGAGCCTGCGTGCGCAACTGTTCTTCTTCTACCTGGATTTTCTTGTTGTCGACGTCAAAGATACCTCCTCAACGCCAGCCTGCGTTCAAAGGTCGCTTTTAATTGTTCCTGTGTAATCATTTACGATTTTGTTGAAATCGCGGACATGCCGCAAATGGTTAGAAAAAAGCGGTCGCGCCGTGGCGTGACCGGGTTGGTTTGACTGATTGGTCGCTCAGACATACATCGCCTCTATCTCGCGCGCATAGTGGCGGTTGATGGCCGGACGGCGTATCTTGAGCGTATTGGTGAGCTCGCCGGCTTCCATGGTGAAAGCTTGTGGCAGTAGCGTGAATTTTTTAATGCGTTCGTAGCCGGCGAAACTCTCTTGCAGATGCTCGATGCGTTCGGTGAGCATCGAACGGATGTCGGCGTTGCGGATTAGTTCTTCGACAGACCGATAATGGATATGTTTCTTGCGGGCATATTCTTTGAGCGCTTCAAAAGCGGGAATAATTATGGCGGTGACATATTTGCGCTTGTCGCCGATCACGGCAACCTGCTCGATGAAACGATCCTCTCCGAGACGGCTTTCGAGAGCCTGCGGAGCGATGTATTTGCCGTTGGAGGTCTTGAACAGATCCTTGATGCGCTCGGTCAGCGTCAGTTCGCCGTTGGCATCAAACACGCCGGCGTCACCGGTGCGGAACCAGCCGTCGGACGTGAACGCTTCGGCTGTCGCTTTGGGCTTATTGTAGTAGCCGCGCATCACCGTGGGGCCTTTGACGAGTATCTCATTGTCGTCGCCTATCTTTACCTGTACTTCCGGCATAGGTGTCCCGACGGTGCCGAGCTCGTAACCTACTGTCGGATAGCAGGTGACGGTGGCAGTGGTTTCCGATAGTCCGTAGCCTATCAGGATGTTGATGCCGCAGGAGTGGAGAAACTCGACGATGGTTGCCGACAGCGGGGCACCGGCGGTGGGGAATATGTTTCCGTGGTCTATCCCGATGGCGTGGCGCACTGTCGACAGCACCAGACGGTCGGCCACCTTATAGGCTTTTTCGACAAGCCATGGCGCTTTGCGGCCGGTGCGCACATATGTGAGATTGCGTTTGTGTCCTATCTTGAGCGCGAGAGTAGCCATCCATTTGCGCGGCCCTTTCATCGCGGCGAGCTTGTCCTGCACGGCCGTGTAGACTTTCTCCCAGAAGCGGGGCACGGAGCACATGCATGTCGGACGCACTTCGCGTATGGCCTGCTGGATCTGATGCGGATCGTTGTTGATTGCCACACGCATGCCCGACCACAGGCAGAAGTAGGTCCACGCCTTTTCAAAGATATGGCTCAGCGGAAGGAAGCAGATCGATGTGTCGTTGTCGGAGAGCATCGTCAGGCGTTCGCGATGGATGCGCATGGCAGCGTTGAAGCAGGAGTGGGGGAGTACTGCCCCTTTGGGCTCGCCCGTGGTGCCGGAGGTGTAGATGATGGTGGCGATGTCGTCGGCCGTCGATGCTTCGGTGCGGCGGCGCACTTCTTCGTGGCACTTCTCCGATGCGCTTCGACCTAACGCTGAGAGCGCCTCGAAGGTCATCGTCATGTCGTCGCCTTTCTGTAGCTCCACGCTGTCGCAGGTGATGATGCGCTCAAGCGATGGGCATCGTTTCATGGCTTCGCGGGCTATATCATATTGCGACTGGTTGCCCACAATCAGCATACGGCACGACGCGTCGTTGATTATGTAGACAACCTGATCGGTCGAGCTGGTGGAATATATCGAAATCGGCACCATGCGGTTGGCATAGGCGGCAAAGTCGGATATCAGTATTTCGGGACGGTTGGCGGAAAAGATGGCGATGTTGTCACATTCTTTAAGCCCGAGGGTCTCAAAGGCACAGGATGCATCGACTGTCTGCTGCCGGAATTCTTTCCATGAGGTGGGACGCCACTGTTCGCCGTATTTATATTTGTAAGCTTCGCGGTCGCCGTAACGGTCGGCCTGGGAGCTGATAAGTGTTGTCAGTACATTAGGCATAGCGATTGCTTTAGGTCAATGACTGCCGCAAAGGTAGGCACATTAATATAAACTATAACATTTTTAGATGAAAAAACGGCTTACTGTTAACATGCGTTAAGCGTTTTGCCGTGACCCTCCAACGTTTATTAACGCTTTTCGGCTTTCTTCCCGAAGATGGCCAGGGCCACGGCCGAGCCGCCGCGCCCGGCCATGCGGGTGACGGTGTAGATGAGTCGCAGCTTCATGCGGTCGGTCCGCCGGTGGCCGTTGCGCGCTGTGGCCATCATTGCTTTTGCCCCTTGGCGGTTGCCTTCGCGCCGGAGTAGGGCGGCGGTGATGGCTCGCCGTGCGTCGAGGATATTCAGCAGGTCGGCGTCGGGTTCGGGGGCGTCGCGCAGTGTGCGCTCGATGGTGTCGAGGGCGCGGGTGATATTGTCGACGCGGGCGGTGTAGCTCTCGCCGGTTATCGATTCGGCGGTGAGGTGGATGTAGACGCGCGGCTCGCCGTTGAGCTTCCTGACGGTGATGCCGCTGAGCAGCAGACGATTGCCGAGCTCTATGTCGTCCCATGTCGAGAGATGTTCGTTCCATGCCCCGGCCGAGCGCAGCAGATCGGTGCGCACCGCATATCGCTGTGTGGAGAGGCTGTTGTGTATCAGGTTGAGCTGCTGCTCGTTGTGGAAGCGCGGAGATCTCACATGCAGCCAGCCGTCCGAATCGAGTACTCCCACATCCCAGCGCAACAGCTCGGTGTCGGGCCGGTTGCGCAGGGCGTCGGTGATGCGCTCCAGATGGTCGGGAAGCATTTCGTCGTCGGAATCGAAAAACATCACGTAGGGCGTCGTCGTGGCCGCCAGACCGCAGTTGCGCGCGGCCGATGCTCCGGGCCGGCTCTCGCTCAGAAGCTGCATCTCGATGCCGCTGTCGGCATGTTCGGCTATCCATCGGTTCACCACCTCGGCGGTCGTATCTGTCGAGGCGTTGTCCACCACTATCAGGCGGAACTCACGGCAACTCTGCTGCGCTATCGAGTCGAGGGTGCGGGTGACGATGCCGGCACGGTTGCGCACCGGCACCACTATGCTTATCAAAAGATCAGTGTCGCTCATACAGATGGCAGGTTCTATAAATTGACTCGCGATGATTTTGAGATTGAATTTGAGGGATTTTCAACGTTGAAGAGGGAGTTTAGCGAGCTAAACGACCGATGAAACGGAAGAAAATCACCAAATTTAAGCCAAAAGCATCCAAGAACCTGCATTTTTAATTCATTAATCGGACAGCGTTCAATTTATAGAACCTGCCTTAACGTTGACGAGTTTCACATCCACAACAATCAGCTCTCCGGGCTCGATGCCGTCGGTCGGTTTTGTAAATCCGAGCTTATGGGGGATGTAGAATGTGGCTTCCGAGCCCTGATTCATCAGCTGCAGCCCTTCTTTGAGGCCGTCGATAAGCGAGCTGTTGAGCGGCACCTCGACGGTTTCGCCCCGTGAAGAATCAATGATCGTGCCGGTGGTGTTGGCAAGCTGATACACGATGCCAACGGTCGACTTCGCAGTAGGTTTGGGACCCTGGCCCGCAGTGCGGATCTTATAGAGAAGGCCGCTCGGCGTTTCGACTACCGACGGATCATCGGCTTTAAGCTTGGAGATGAACGAATTGGCAGCCTCAATGTTTTTGTTGCGGCGAATGCATTCGAGCTCATACTGACGTCGGCGGTCGGCGCGCATCTTTTCCATGCGGGCGTGCTGCACCACAGCCATCAGACGGTCGTAATCGGCTTGAGCGATGGCAAGTTCCTTCGTGTCGGCCGATGGCGAGGCGAACGCCGAAGCAAAAGCATCGGCAACCTTGCCGCGGTTGAGGCGCAGGCCGATAGCGTCGTAGACATCGAGCGATGTGGCCACCTCAGTGCCGTAGAAGATGCCCTCTTTGACGCCGGGCGTCGTGAAATCGGTTGAGAGTGCCGCACGCAGTCCTTCGAGATAAGCCTTGCGGTCGAACTGACCGGCGATATCCTCGGGAAGCGACGCGAAGATCTGCGCCTGCTGCGCGCCCCACTGTTGGCCAAGCATCCACGAAAGCGAATCGGCAAAGGAGCTTTGCGCCGTGAGACCGGCCTGTGTATCAGCGCGTTTATCGTCTGAGCCACAGGCAGCGACGGCCACCGTCAGAATGACGGCGGCCGCACAGCGCAATGCGATCTGACATGTGCGTTTCATCGTTGGATTTTATGTGGCAAATGTCGTAAAAAGTCGTTGTTGAGAATCAAACCGGCTGATTACTCGACGATTTCGAGGTCGAATACGAGGGTTTCGCCCGGCATGATGCCGCCCTGAGGCATGCCCTGCTGGCCGTAGGCGAGCTCCTGCGGAACGTAGAGAGTCACGCGTGTGCCGGCGGGGAAGCTGGTGAGAGCTTCGGCAAACCCGGGGATGAATTTGTCGGTTGAAGCTTCAACAACCTGATTCTGCGTCGAATCAAACACTGAGCCGTCGATGTGCTTGCCATCGTAGATCATCTTCACGCTGTCGCCGCTCTTGGCAACAGCGCCGGTGCCCTGTTTTTCAATCTTATAGGCGATGCCCGACGGGGTGGTTTTGATATCCTTGTCGGCTTTCATCTTGTCGGCGATGAATGCCTTGCCTTTGGTCACGTTGTCGTTGTACATCTTGGCAATCTGAGCCTGCATCTTGGCCTGCTGCTCATAGCTGTAGGTCATCATTTTGTCCTGAAGAGCCGCCATTACGCCGGTGGCGTCTTTGCGGAATTTCGAAAGCACTGTGGTGTCAGGTTTCTCTTTGTTGAACTCGGCGGCGTAATTGGCAAGGAACATATCGGTGTTGAAATCAACTCCGGCATCGTTAAACTGTGCGAACTGCGCAAGATAGTTCATAGCCGTAGCCATACCGTTGCGGAACGAAGCGGAAGTGTCGGCCGTGAGAACGTATTTCATGCCGGCGAGGAATTGCTCTTTGTTGAAATCTTTCTGTCCGCCGGCAACCAGAGCATCGAGAGAGGTCATGCCTTCAGAGATACCCATATAGGTTGCTACGCTGTCGCCGAATGTTTTCGGAGCCTGCACTTCAGGCATTTCATCTCCGCCTTTGCTACACGAAGTAAAAGCAGCTGACACTGCGAGGGCGGCGAGGCCCATAAATAATGTTTTCTTAATCATAATGTATTTATCTGGTTTATTTACTTTTTATTTTAAAAATCAATCACTTCCACCTCGAAGATGAGCGTCTGGCCGGGGCCGATCGCAGGGGGAGCCTGCACACCGTAGCCGAGATCGGAGGGGATGACGAGTGTGTATTTGGCGCCCTTGTTCATCAGCAGCAGGCCTTCGGTGAAGCCTTTAATAAGACCCGAGGCGTTGAACACGGCGGGAGTGCCGGGCGTTGTGCCGTCGAATTCCTTACCGTCGACAAAGCGGCCGGTATAGTAGAGGGTCACCTTGTCGGAAGGCTGAATGAGCGGCCCCTCGCCTTTTTTGTCAACCTTATACACAAGGCCTGAGGCGGTTTTTACATAACCCTTGTCGGTGGCCAGGAGATGGTCGATGTAGTTGCGTCCGGCCTCGAGATTGGCATTCAGGGTAGTTTCAAACGCTTCGCGCTGAGCCTGCTGTGCTTCGGCCTGACGTTTCTGATAAAGGTCGACCATCGGCTGCATGAGGCGCTGGAGTTCGGCATCGAGCTTTTTAGCCTCCTCATCGGAAACCGGCTGGCCGGTGTAGTATTTCTGGAACGTTTCGAGGAAGAGCGGCAGGTTGACAGTCATGCCGGCGCCGTCCATGCGCTTGAACTCGCCAAGCATCTGGGTGCCGACGTTCAGACCGTCGCTGAAGCCGGTGCACGCGGTGTCGGCAAGGACAGCCTCGCGCAGACCGCGCATGAATTCGCTGCGGTAGGTGGCGAGGTCCTCTTCATTGCTGTATTTCTCGCGGGTGTCGTGGCCGAAATAGGCTCCCTGCGTGGCTCCGATGACGGTTGCGAGCGAGTCGGCAAGAGGAGCGCCGACGGAGGCGGCGGGAACTGCGGAGGCCGTGGCGACGGCACATGCGGCAAAAGCCGCGATTATGATTTTTTTCATTTTGCGTTAAGGTTTTGGGCGTAAGATTTCAATGAGCTGACGCATCCCTTCGGTGGCTTTGACAGGAAGCACGGTGATGCCGTCGGGCACCGGCACGGGGCGCGGGTCGATATAGTAGACAGGCACGCCGCGGCGGGCATAGTGGATGAGCCCGGCGGCCGGGTACACGGCCATCGAAGTGCCGATAATCACCACCACATCAGCCTGCTCCATGAGCTTGGCGGCAGGCTCGATGTTGGGCACCGCCTCCTGGAAAAACACGATGTGCGGACGCACGGGATCGCCGTAGGGGTCGCGGGTGTCGAGCGACGTAGTGAGGTTGTCGGGCGTAAGCTCGTAGACGCGCTCGGGATGCTTCATCGAGCGGATTTTCATAAGCTCGCCGTGGAGATGCAGCACGTTGGAGCTGCCGGCGCGCTCGTGAAGATTGTCGACATTCTGGGTGATCACCGTCACGTCATACCATTTTTCAAGCTCGGCGAGCGCGCGGTGCGCATCGTTGGGCTGCGCTTTCACAAGCTCGGCACGGCGGGCATTGTAAAAATCGTGAATCAGGGCCGGATTACGGTTGAATCCGGCGGCACTGGCCACCTCCATCACGGGATAGTTTTCCCAGAGGCCGCCGGCATCGCGGTAGGTCTTGATGCCGCTTTCAGCACTGACGCCTGCTCCGGTGAGCACAACGAGTTTGGGGAGTTTCACTTCTGCCATATAAGGGATGCTTTAGATGGCTGTCAACCAACGATTTCAATATCAAACACAAGAGTTGAGCCGGGTTCGATAGAGCCAGCATTCTGCTTGCCGTAGCCGAGATCCTCGGGAATATAGATGGTGGCCTTGGTGCCGGCGGGAAGAGTGGTAAGCGCCTCACCGAAGCCGGGAACAACCATTTCTGGTTTGAACGAAACAGGCTGTCCTTTCGAGGAATCGAATTCGGTGCCGTCGATCAGACGTCCGGTGTAGATCACTTTCACGTCAGCGCCATTTTTTGCCACGGCGCCGCTGCCCTGCCGGATCACCTTGTAGGCAAGGCCGGAAGGCGTCACCTTTATGGAGGGATCGGCGGCTATCGTTTTCTTCATGAATGCATCGCCGGCTTTTTTGTTTTTGTCAAACTTCTTCCCGGCCTCTTCCTGCATGCGCTGCTGTTCCTTAGTCTGATAGTCCATCAGAATGTTTTGCGCGCGCTCCGAAAGCGGAGCCAAAGTGGCGGATGCCTTGTCGAGAGCCGCCTGATCAATGCTGTCGCCCATGAACGCTTTGTTGAATTCCGAAAGGAATGCTTTGCGGTTATAGGCTATGCCGGCTTTTTCATACATGCGCATCTGCTGCATCAACTGAAGGCCGAAGCCAAGACCCTGATAGTAAGCGTCGGCTTTCTTTGAAGTATCGCCTTCAAGCACGGTTTTCAGACCCTTGACAAACTGTTTGCGGTCGAAGTCCTTGCGGTACTGCTCGGGCATATTCCGGAAGTTTTTGCTCAGGTCATAACCTATCTGAATACCGGAGAAATGAGCGAGCGAGTCGGCAAAAATGTTCATTTCTACAATGGCTGGGATGTTGTCGCCATCATCCTCCATTTCATCATCGGAGGTCTTTTTATCGCATGCCGCGAACAGAAGGACGGCTGCAAGTGAGGCGCAGCAAATCAGATGTTTTTTCATCGCTTAGGATAATCGTCTTTATTTACGCTCAGTGCCGCAACGGCCGAAGCCGCTGCAGCACTTAAGCTTTTATGTTCAATATGCTTTATGATCGCCGGGGTTATTTCTTAGCCTGATCTTTTTTAGCTTTTGCCTCGAAAGCGGCTCTTTGGGCTGCATTCTGGGCGGCGACCTCTTCCTGCGGGGTGACTTCTACGATCTCGATATCGAACACGAGAGTCGAGCCCGGTTCGATAGAACCTGCATTCTGCTGGCCGTAGCCGAGGTTTTCGGGGATGTAGAGAGTGGCTTTTGTGCCGGCGGGCAGTGTGGTGAGAGCTTCGCTGAAGCCGGGAACCACGCGGTCGGCTCTGAATGCTGCGGGCTGACCTTTCGATGAATCGAATTCAGTGCCGTCGATCAGACGTCCGGTGTAGATCACTTTCACGTTATCTTCTTTCTTTGCCACTGCGCCGGTGCCTTTTTTGGTCACTTTGTAAGCTAAGCCACTGGCTGTCTTGACGATATTCTTGTCGGCTTTGAGCTGTTTCTGTACGTAAGCAGCGCCGGCTTTTTTGTTTTCTTCAAATTTCTTCTGGGCTTCTTCCTGCATGCGCTGCTGTTCCTTCATCTGATAGTTCATGAGGATATTCTGTGCGCGCTCCGAAAGCGGCATGAGAACTGAGCGTACAGAATCGGCCATGACAATGTCGACAGAGTCGGCTTTAAAGGCCTTCTTGAACTGCTCATAGAAGAGGTCGCGATTGTAGTCGATGCCGGCTTTTTCATACATGCGTATCTGCTGCATCAGCTGAAGGCCGAAGCCAAGACCCTGATAGTAAGCGTCGGCTTTCTTCGCGGTGTCGCCGTTGAGCACCGTCTTCAGACCCATGAGGAACTGATCGCGGTCGAAGTCCTTGCGGTATTCTTCGGGCATGTTCTTGAAATTCTGGTTGAGATTATCGCCAATTTCGATGCCGCTGAAATAGGCCAGAGAGTCGCTGAAGTCTTTTGGTTCCGAACCACCGCCGAGACAGGAGGTCATGGTGGTGAAGAGGGCGGCGATGCCGCCTAAGATCAATGTTTTTTTCATGCTTGGTTTATTTGTTGTTCTGATTATTGTCATTGTTTTCAGTTTCAGGAGCGGCCTCCCCGGCTTCGGGAGCGGCTTCCTCAGCCGGAGCGTGACGGAGGTCGAGCAGCTCAACGTCGAAAATCGTTGCAGCGCCGCCGGGTATGAGTCCTTTCACACCCTCCTCGCCATAGCCTATGGCTGCCGGGATGTACAGACGGTATTTGCCGCCTTTTTTCATCATCTGGAGCCCTTCGGCGAAGCCGGGAATCGTTTCATGAACCAGGAAGGGGGTGCCCTCCTCCTCATTCATCGATTTGTTGAACACCTTGCCGTTGATGAGGCTTCCGGAATAGCGCACGAGCACTGCGTCGCGCGGACCGGGCATCTCGCCTTCGCCTTCGGTGATCACCTCAAAGAGCAGTCCAGAGGGCTTGCTCACAACGCCTTCGCGCTTGGCCACCTCGGCAAGGTAGGCCGGCGACTGCTCGACGATGGCTTCCTCTTCGGCTATGCGCGATAACAGGCGGTTGATATAGTTTTCGGCCGACGCGGGAGTGAAGCCGGTGCGGCGTCCTTTGGGAACGCGGGAGAGCACATAGGCGAAAGTGTCGAAATTGATATCGAATCCGCCCACGCTTTCCAACTGGCGCAGACGCTGAGCCATTGCGACGCCGTCGGCAAATCCTGCATATCGCAGGCCGCCCTTCTGTGCCATCTTGAGAGCCTGATGCACGCCGCGCATATATTCATCGCTCACGGCTTTGCCGTCCTTTTGGGCTTTCGTAGTGAGATAACCGGCCCAGAGCATGGCGAGGGCGCGGTTGACCGAATCGGCCTCCTGATGGGTCAGAGGCGCGGGCCGGCTCATGGCCGCACGCCGGGCTATCAGGCTGTTCATATAGCTGTCGGCTTCGGCCGATGTGAATCCTGTCGGCTTGCCGTTCTGCACGCGGCTTATCTGCCCGGCGAATTTGTCGAGATCAAGCTTGAAAGCACCGAGCTCTTCCACCTGACGCAGGCGGTGGGCTATCACTACGCCTTCGGCAAGTCCTTGATAGCGGGCATCGTCGGCAGCGGCCAGACGGATAGCCTCCTGACAGCCTTCCATATATTGCTCGCCGCCTTTCTCGCCGGCCTTCTCCATGCGCGTTTTGGCCGTCTGGCCGAGGATGGTGGCCATGGCGTGAGGCACGGAGTCGGATTCGGCGCGCGACAGCTCATATTTGGGAGCCGCAGTGGCCGCAGACGTTGAAGCCGCCAGCAGCATGACAGGCAGAAGCCGCTTGAAACAATTTTTCATTTGTTTGAAAATTTCTGCGTGGTTATCGCGGCACGGCTCACTTGCTGATCACCTTGATGAGCTCGACATCGAAAATAAGGGTGGCATTCGGGCCGATGACGCCGCCGGCACCGTTGGGGCCGTAGGCGAGAGCCGACGGGATGAAAAGACGCCATTTGGCGCCCTCTTTCATCATCTGAAGGGCCTCAACCCATCCGGGGATCACCTGTGTGACGCCGAAGGTGGCGGGTGCGCCGCGCTCTACGGAGCTGTCAAACACGGTGCCGTCGATCAGGCGCCCGGTGTAGTGAACGGTCACATCGTCGGATGCCTTGGGCTGTGCGCCGGTGCCTTCCTCAATCACCTCATACTGAAGGCCGGAAGCTGTGGTGTGCACGTTTTCGCGGGCACCGTTCTCGCCGAGAAACTTCTCGCCGGCTTCGGCATTGACCTTGGCCATGGCTGCGGCCTGCTCGCGCTGACGCTGCTCCATCTCGCCAAAGAATTTCTGAATCTCGGCTTTTGCTTCCTCGTATGTCATCTTGGGCTTTTCGCCGCTGTACACGGCTTTCACGCCATCGGCGAAATCGCTGTAGTCGAGCGTTTCGATGCCGCTGCTTTTGAAGTTGTTGCCCATGCTGAGGCCTAATGCGTAACTTATTCTGTCAAGTTGTTTTGTTTCCATTTTATATATCGTTTTTTCTATTTGTCAGTACTTGCTGTTTCAAGCTGCAAAAATAGCCTAAAAATCGCGCATGCCCGCATTTTTTATTGAAATTTTTCTTACAAACTGTTTAAAATTATTCCTAAATAGGTTCCGGACAAACATTCCGCTTGTTTCAGCCGCCGAATCCTGAATAATCTTGCCGTTTCGCGAGGCCTATGAGGCAGGCGCTCAGTTATTACAACAATCCGGGCAAGGCTAAAGTTAAGAGCCGGTTCGACAATAAATGTTAACATATTTTGTGGGATAGAGGGGTCTCATTGTCGAACCAGCTCTAAAAGCCCGTAAAACAATCAGGCGGGGATACCGTGATGCGATATCCCCGCCGATATGGTCTTGTCTGTGCCGGCTATCAGTCGCGGTTGCCGAAGAAACGGAGCAGATAGAGGAACAGGTTGATGAAGTCGAGATAGAGACTGAGGGCGCCCAGCGTGGCGAGCTTGCCTACGGAATCCATCGGAGCCTGCTGAGCCATAGCCTTGATCTGCTGGGTGTCCCATGCGGTAAGGCCGATGAAGATAAGTACGCCGAGACCGGAAATGAGCCAGTCAAAGCCGGTGCTCTTCATGAAGATGTTGACCACCGAGCAGATGATCAGGCCAAAAAGGCACATGATGAGAATCGAGCCCCAGCGGCTGAGATCCTTGCTGGTGAAATAGCCGTAGACGCTCATGGCGCCGAACACGCCGGCGGTGATGAAGAAGGTCTTGGCAATCGATGTAGCGCTGTAGGCATAGAAGATCGGGAAGAGCATCAGACCGTTGACTAACGCGAAAATATAGAACAGGAGCGATGCTGTGGATGAGCTTATGCGGTTGATACGGCCCGAAACGTAGAACACGATGCCGAGCTCAACGATGACGAGCGCGAAGATTGCCCAGCCGTTGGCGGCAAAGAATGAGGCCACGCTCATGTTGCCGGCGCAGAACAGCGCGACGAAAGCCGTCACGAGCAGACCGAGAAACATTTTGACGTAGACACGCTTCATGACGGACGACACTTTCATGTCCATCTCGTAAGCGTTCTGAGGAGTGAAGTACTCCGGATAGTTGTTATTCATAATATATAAGTGGTTAGTTGTTTTCAAGTTCGTTTATTAAAATTAGACTGTCTGTGGTGCTGTTGGTTTAACGCGCATCACATGCGTTCGGGCACGCGGATGCCGAGCAGCCCCATGCCCGACTCGATGGTGCGGGCGGTGCAGAGCGACAGGGCAAGGCGCAGGGCGCGCACGGCCGGATCCTCTTCCTTGAGAATCGAGCAGTCGTGGTAGAACTGGTTGTATTCCTTCACCAGGTCATACACATAGTTGGCTATGAGAGCCGGGCTGTAGGAGCGTCCGGCTTCGGCCACCACGGAGGGATAGTCGGCGAGGCGCTGGATCACGGCGATCTCACGTTCGCCGGGTTTCACGCCGGCATAGTCGGTGAGATCCATGCCCTCGGCTTCGGCTTTGCGGAGCACCGAGCGGATACGTGCATAGGTGTACTGGATGAAGGGACCGGTGTTGCCGTTGAAGTCGATCGACTCTTTGGGGTTGAACATCATGTTTTTGCGCGGGTCCACCTTCAGAAGGAAGTATTTCAGCGCGCCCAGACCCACCATCTCGGTGATTTCGTCGATCTCCTTTTCGGAGCAGCCGTCGAGCTTGCCGAGCTCGGCGCTGACCGAGCGGGCCGTGGCCACCATCTCGTCCATGAGATCGTCGGCGTCGACAACCGTGCCTTCGCGGCTTTTCATCTTGCCCTCGGGCAGCTCAACCATGCCGTAGGAGAAGTGCACGAGGTCTTTGCCCCACTTGAAGCCGAGGCGGTCGAGCAGCAGCGAGAGCACCTGGAAGTGATAATTCTGTTCGTTGCCCACCACGTAGATCATCTTGTCGATGGGGTAGTCCTGATAGCGGAGCTTGGCGGTGCCGATGTCCTGGGTCATATACACGGAGGTGCCGTCGGAGCGCAGAAGCAGCTTATGGTCGAGGCCGTCGGCTGTCAGATCGGCCCATACCGACCCGTCGTCCTTGCGGTACATGAAGCCTTTCTCCAGTCCTTCGAGCACTTTTTCCTTGCCTTCGAGGTAGGTCTGACTCTCATAATATATCTTGTCGAAGTCTACGCCCATGCGGCGGTAAGTCTCGTCGAAGCCGGCATAGACCCACTCGTTCATCATGGCCCAGAGCTTGCGCACCTCGGGATCTTTGGCCTCCCAGGCGCGGAGCATGGCGCGGGCTTCCTGCATCAGCGGCGAAGCCTCTTTGGCCTCTTCCTCGCTCATGCCTTTGGCCACGAGATCGGCCACTTCCTGTTTGTAGTGCTTGTCGAAAAGCACGTAGAAATATCCTATCAGGTGGTCGCCTTTCTCTCCGCGGCTTTCGGGTGTGCAGCCCTCGCCCCATTTCTTCCAGGCGAGCATCGATTTGCAGATGTGAATGCCGCGGTCGTTGACTATGTTGGTCTTGATCACGCGGTTGCCGCACGCCTTGAGGATTTCGGAGAGCGAATAGCCCAGCAGGTTGTTGCGCACGTGGCCCAGATGGAGCGGCTTGTTGGTGTTGGGCGACGAATATTCCACCATTATCAGCGGCGAATCTTCAGTCGGCTCCACGGTGCCGTAGTGCGGCGTGTTCTGGATGTGGTTGAGCACCGACGCCCAGAATCCGGGCTCGATGACTATGTTGAGGAAGCCTTTGATGACGTTGTAGCGGTCAACGGCCGGTTCGTTTTCCACGAGCCAGTCGCCGATCTCACGTCCGACGGCCTCGGGCGATTTTCGGGCGGCTTTCACCCACGGAAACACAACGACAGTGAGGTTGCCTTCAAACTCTTTCTTGGTGGCCTGAGGCTGGATGGTGGCGGGATCGGCATCCACTCCGTAGAGCTGCTTCACCGCGCGGGCCACGCCCCGGGCTATAATATCATCTATCGACATAGCAGTATTCTTTGTTTTTATGAATTGATATCAGAGGACTGCAAAATTACAACTTTTTTTTGTAACGGCTGCAATCCGGGCGGATTCAGAAGCTTTTAGCGCATCTGTTTCAGTCGCGCGAGGCTCCGCCGACAAGATCTTCGAAGAGAGTGATAAACCTGTTGGCTATGGCCCGGGAAGAGAAACGCTCGCGCACATGCTCGTGAAGCGCCTGGCGGTCGGGCGTCTGTTCAAGAGCCCAGAGGAGGCCTTCTACCACGTCGGCCGTATCGGGATAGCGCGCTATGTAGCCGTTGACCTTGTGGTCCACGATGTCGTCCTGGCCGCCATGGCCGAACGTGACGGGCAGACAGCCTGCCGCCTGTCCTTCGATCAGCGTGCCGGGGAGGGTTTCGTAGTGCGATGTTGAGAGCACCACCGAGGCACGAGCATAGATTTCGCGAAGCATCCGGGCGTCGTTGATGCGTCCCAGCGCCATATGCGGAAAGCGCAGATCGGCCAGCGCGTTTTCATCGCGTATCTGCCCGAAAAACACCATAATCGTGTTTCGGGCCGCCTCGGGATGATTGTCAAACAGATCATTCAGGGCTTCGACGGCGAGATTGAGACCCTTGATGGGATCGTCGAGACGCGCGGCGCCCATGAGTATCACCTTGTAGCCGTCGGGGATATACGAGAATTTGATCGAAGGCTCTGTCTTGAACGAGTCGACGGGGAAAGCATTCGGAATCACGCACACGTCGCGGTCGCGCAGCAGCGAGCTTTCGCGTGCGCGGTCGGCGAGCCAGTGGCTCACGGCCACGAATTTGATGGGCACGGTGTCGTAGAGCTTCTTTTTGCGACGCCACACCGTGGCCGACAGGTCGTTGTCTCCTTCACCCTTGAGCAGAGGGCACGCGCCGCACGCGACGGTGTAGCGACGGCAGTCGTAGGCGTGATGACAGATGCCCGTGAGATTCCACATATCGTGCATGATCCACACAAGCGGCTTGCCGCGGAGTCCGAGGCTCCGGATGCCGGAAAGCGAAAGCAATCCCTGATTGATCCAGGTGAGCACGATGACGTCGGCATCGCGGATCCATTTTTTATCTACGGGATCCAGGCCCGATGACGCCGTCGACACCTTGAAGAGATTCTCGCGCGAGAATCCGTTGGCCAGGGCTATCCGCGCACGTTCGGTCAGAAACGACCATCCGCGGCGGAAACGGCCAGCGCCTACGGGTATGACGGCTTCGTCGTCGCTCAGTTTGTTGAACACGATCATCCTGGCATCGACGCCTTCGTTGCGCAGCGCATGCATGAGCCGGCGCGTCACGACAGCGGCACCGCCGAGATTGTCACTGTGGCTCAGGAATACTATGCGGAGAGGCCGGTGCCGGCTGTCAGCCTCTTTGCCGGCGCCCACGGAAGTGTCACTCATTCTTTCTTTCATTTTTTATTGCCGGTACGGCAACGATTTCTATATCTTTCAGTTTGAGCCGGGCCTCAAGATACTCTTTCAGCTTTTCGCGCTCTTCGCCCGGGATGTTGCGCGAAAAATGCACCAGCGCCACGTTGACGGTGTCGATAGTGCCGGTGTTAACTTCCGTAAACAGACTGCGGCTCACCGAGATGTCGACCACGGCGGGGAACACTATGTTGAGCCCAGGCGCCACGAGCAGGCCGTCGTTAGAGTCCGAGAGCTTGAGCACGGCACGCAGCGAATCGATCTGCTGTTGCTGCGCCATGATCGTCGACTGCGCTGTCTGGTATATGACCTTGGCATCTTCCGACGACGTCGGCGCCGTATTGCCCGAGGATGCGAGGCTCCCCTGCACTATGCGCAGTCGCGTGCCCTCCAGATTGTAGAATTTGAGCTTCGATTCGAGAGCCGCCTCAAGCGAGTCGAGAGGCAGCGGGCGCCCGATGAGCGTTATCGATATGTAGCGCTGGCCCTTGTCGGTGTAGGCTTTGTCGGAAACCACCTGTGTCTCGGGGAAAATACATTCGTGAGCCACAAAATCGCCGGCCTGCATCTGAAACTTGTTGTCGCGCAGCATGGCATATGTGAGCCAGATGCTTGGGAGCATCGTCAGCACGGCAAGCGTATAGACAATGCGCCGCACGCGCTGGGCACGCTTGTTGTCGATGATGTCGGCACCCTTGTATCCAAGCAGCTTGCACCCGATGAATGTAGCGAAGGCAATGTAGATCGAGTTGATGAGAAACAGATAGAAAGCGCCGAAGAAATAGTTGAGCTGCCATGTGGCCAGTCCGTAGCCTGCCGTGCAGAGCGGGGGCATGAGGGCGGTGGCTATGGCCACACCGGGTATCACATTGCCCTTGCTGCGGCTCCCGATGGCGAGGATGCCGGCGCCGCCGCCCACGAAGCCGATGAGCACGTCGTAGATGGTCGGCGAGGTGCGCGCAAGGAGTTCGCTGTGGCCTTCGCTCACGGGCGATATGAGGAAATAGACCGTGGAGGCGAGCACAGAAAATCCGGCCGCCATCAACAGATTGCGCAGCGCCCGCTTGATCAGATCGAAATCGTGGATTCCCACGCCCAGACCTATGCCGATGATAGGACCCATGAGCGGCGAGATGAGCATGGCGCCGATGATCACGGCGGTGGAGTTGGTGTTGAGGCCGAGCGAGGCTATGAGGATGGCGAGGATGAGGATGAGGATATTGGTGCCGTGAAACGACACATCTTCTCGGATCGACTTCTCGGCATCGGCCTGCGGCACAAGCTGACTGCTCATCGTGAAATAGTTCACGATGAAATTGGTCAGTCGATTGGTCAGTTTCATTTTCATTACAGTAGTTGTTGCGGCATTGTCGTCTTGCGCTATGTCATTTATGCTTTGCAAAGCCCAATATTTTATTAAGCGGCAAAAGTTGGGAAATGTTCATTTTTTCAACTTTCAGCACCACGAAAATATAAGCCGCAAGCATCACCGTGCGCACGCTCATATTGAGTATGCTGCTGTCGGTGGCTATGACCAGCGACAGCCCGTAGAGCCCCAGGGCGAGGAAGAAATAGAGCAGCAGACGCGGCACATTGTAGCCGATAGGATATTTCACGCGACCCACGGCGTAGGAGGCCACCATCATCAGAGTGTAGCATATCAGTGCGGCAACGGCGCACCCCATATAGCCCCACACCGGCACGAGAAGCAGGTTGAAGAGTATGGTGACAGCGAGGCCAAACAGCGAGAAGTAGGCACCCCAGTAGGTGCGGTCCGTCAGCTTGTACCACAGCGAGAGGTTGAAGAACACGCCGAAGAAAAATTCGGCTATCATGATGATCGGCACCACTTTCAGGCCGCTGAAATATTTGGGAGAGATGAAATAGCGCAGCACGTCGAGATAAAACATCACGCCCATGAATATGATCATCGAGAAGATCACAAACCATTTCATGGCGTCGCGGTAGCTCTGCAGGCGGTCCTCGCCGCGCTCTTTGCTCTGAGCGAAAATAAACGGCTCATAGGCGAAGCGGAATGCCTGGATGAACATCACCATCACGATGGCTATCTTATAGTTGGCGCCGTAGATGCCGAGCTGCTGCATGGCGGTGGACTTGTCGGCCACCAACGACGGCAGCATGATCTTGTCGATTGTCTGGTTCATGATGCCCGCCACGCCGAGAATCAGCAGAGGATAGCTGTAGATGAGCATTTCGCGCCACAGCTTGGTGTTGAATTTCCATTTGAAGCCGCGCAGCTCGGGCATGAGCAGCACCAGATTGAGCAGCGAGGTGATGAAGTTGGCCAGGAATATGTAGCCCACGCCGAACGTCGGGTCGTAGAACCAGCTGATCGTGCCCGGGCACACGCGCCACAGCCACGGGCAGAGGAGGATGAAAAAGAGGTTGAGCGCGATGTTGAGCGCGATATTGACTATACGCAGCAGAGCGAAGCGCATGGCGCGGTGACGGAAACGCAGATAACTGAAGGGGATGGCGGTGAAGGCGTCGAGCGCCACGGCAGCGCCCATCAGCAGCACGAACGACGGACGCCCCTCGCATTCCATCATCCGGCTCACGGGCGTGATGAACACGCACAGCAGCACGAAAAACGCCGTCGAGCTGACGGCCAGCGACGTGAGCGATGTAGAATACACCTCCATCGGATCGCTGTAGCGCTCATGATTGGCAAAGCGGAAGAAGCCCGTCTCCATTCCGTAGGTCAGAATGATCAGAGCGAGAGCCACGATGGAATACACAAATGTCACCAGACCGTATTCGGCCGGGGGAAACATGATGGTGTAGAGCGGCACCAGACACCAGTTGAGAAAGCGTCCTATTATGCTGCTCATTCCGTAGATGGCCGTATCCTTGGCCAGTGATTTCACTTCACTCATATCATATGACGGCTTTGGCGCCGGAACCGGAGGGGGCTCAGAACAGCGAAGGGGTGTCGGCGGAGCGCTGATGCCCGAGATGCACATAGGCCAGCTCTGTAACTTCGCGTCCGCGCGGCGTGCGCTTGATGAATCCTTCTTTTATAAGATAGGGTTCGTAGACCTCCTCAATAGTGCCGGGATCCTCGCCGAGAGCTGTCGCTATGGTTCCGAGCCCGACGGGGCCGCCTTTGAATTTGGTTATAATCGTTGTGAGAATTTTATTGTCTATTTCATCGAGTCCGTAGCGGTCGATGTTGAGGGCTTCGAGGGCATAGCGGGCTATTTCGGGCTCGATCACGCCGTTGCCTTTCACCTGCGCGAAGTCGCGCACGCGGCGCAGAAGGGCGTTGGCTATACGGGGCGTCCCGCGGCTGCGCAGGGCTATCTCGTGGGCAGCCTCGCCGGTGCATTTCACGTTGAGAAGGCCGGCCGACCGGAGGATGATGCGTTCGAGCACTTCGTGATCGTAGTATTCCAGATGGCAGTTGATGCCGAAACGCGCGCGAAGAGGCGACGTCAGCAGGCCGCTGCGCGTGGTGGCGCCTACAAGCGTGAACGGCGACAGCGAGAGCTGCACGCTGCGCGCCCCGGGGCCTTTGTCGATCATGATGTCGATGCGGTAGTCCTCCATTGCCGAGTAGAGATATTCCTCCACAACGGGGCTCAGGCGGTGGATCTCGTCGATGAACAGCACGTCGTTTCTCTCGAGCGACGTGAGGATGCCGGCCAGATCGCCCGGCTTGTCGAGCACAGGGCCTGAGGTCACTTTAAATCCCACGCCGAGCTCGTTGGCTATGATGCCCGAAAGCGTTGTCTTGCCCAGGCCGGGAGGACCGAAGAGCAGTATGTGGTCGAGGGCCTCGCCGCGCATCCGGGCGGCGGTGACGAAAACCTTGAGGTTTTCCACCACCTTCTCCTGACCGCTGAACGCATCAAACTGCGACGGCCGCAGCGCTTTTTCTATCTCGCGCTCACGGTCGGGCATCTCGATGCCTTCCTGTGCCTGACGTATGTCGAATTGATCGCTCATCGGATGATGACTGTTTCGGGGATTCACTTTCCGCTCTTGCCGGCGGCATACAGCACCGGATTGGTGGCGGGATCGTTGTACATCTTCATCTGACGGTAGACCTTCATGTATTTGCGGCCCGCCTCGATATCGTCGATGAGCTGGTTGACGGCCGTCGTCAGGTCGGTGAGCTGCTCGCGGAGCACGCCCAGCTTGGCGGCGCAGCGGGATATGTGGGCTTCGTCGGCGTCGGTGCGCGCTGTTTCAGCCTCCATGTGGTAGATCTTGAGGGCCAGAATCGACAGGCGGTCGAGCGCCCATGCCGGGCTCTCGGTGTTGATGGTGGCATCAGGAAGCACCATCCCCGTGGCATATTTGTCAAGGAAATAGGAGTCGAGCTGCTCCACCATATCGGTGCGCACCTGATTCGACCGGTCGATGCGGCGCTTGAGGGCCAGGGCGGCAACGGGATCTATTTCGGGGTCGCGGATGATATCTTCGAGATGCCACTGCACGGCATCTACCATATTTTTGGCAAAAAGCGTGTGCTCAAGCGAGCCTTCGGGATAGGGATTGGCGATCACGGCGTCAACATCGTCGGTCACGTGATACTGTTCGGTGGCCTGGCGGAATATTCCGTAGCATTTATCGGCTATCTTCATGATTTATATCGTTTTGGGGGTTTTTTATATCTGTTCAATACGGTTTTTCGTCGGGGAATATGCCGCCGTCGGGGCCGATACGGTCGAGCCATACGCGCCTGACGTCGGTCCAGCGGTAGTAGGGTCCCGACACCGGCTTGGCCGGCAGACGCATCTCTTTTTCATTATAGAGCACTTTGACGAGCACGTCGTCGGGCTTGCAGGCGCCCTTGCCGGCGGGGCGGTAGAAGATCATCTGTATGTTGCTCGCCATCGGCAGCAGGTCGTAGTTGTGCCAGCGCTTCTCGAGCGTGGCGAGGTCGTTGATCTCGTCGCCGCAGTCGTCGAGCTGCATCAGCACGGCCATAGGCATCACCACCACTTCGTGGCCGAATCGCATGTTGGCGCCGTGGCGCTGACTCATCACGGCCGTGTCGGCGCTCTCGATCCAGTTGCGCATCAGATAGCGCTGCCGCTGAGGTCCGGCGCCGCCGGTGTGGGCGGTGTTGCCGAAGCTGAGAAACCATCCGGCATTGTCGCGCACCCACTGATTGTGGAGCTGGCTGTCGGTGAAGAGGTCGTAGGGAGCCTTCTGATCGTAATGGCTCTGCGCGTTGGCGGCGATGCGGAATATGGCTTCAAACAGGCCGCGGGCATTTACCGAATCGGCCACAAACTGCGGATCGTCGACAAGCTGCAGGGCGAAGGCATTGTAGTCGATAGGGGTGGCGTCCTCGATCGGCTGCAGAAGCCCGTTGCGGGCCCAGGCTATACTGTCGGCGGCTTTATCGCTGAAGTTGAGATAGCGCACGTCGCGCTTCGAAGCGTCGGTGGTGATATCAATGACAGGATTGAATGTGCGGAATTCGAGCATCTCATTGTCCATCGACAGGATACACCGCACCACGTCCGTTGAGCGTGCCTGGATATATGCGTCGCCGGCAAACACTTCGGGGAAGTTGGCCGTCATGCGGCGCGCTATGCCCCGGTGTTGAGCGGCACCCAGCGGTGTCAGCTCGCCGTCACGTCCCCGCGATGCCATCTCTATTTCACGCAGCTGGCTGAGCAGCTCTTTGCCACGCGCGGTGAGCTTGCCGTTGCGCTCGGCCGAACGAAGCTCGTCGATGGGCGAACGGTAGACCCACTCCCCTATATGCCAGCGGCTTCCGTGGCGCCCGTAGTGCTCGATATGAAACGGCTCATAGCCTGCGGGGGCGGCCGTCAGTGCCGGTAACTCGAGCTCCGGATAGGGATAGGCATAATAGTTGCTTGCCGTGCGGCGGTTTTCAACCGTCGGTTCGGCGCCCCGGCATATTGCCGGAATGAAAGCGGCCGCGATGACTGAAAACAGTATTATCTTCTTCATAATCGGTGGTGGTGTGATGATGGCCCGCGGTCAGCGACGGACGGTGCCGGCCGTGACCCGACCCGGGCGGAATCAGATTCGGGGACGCGGAGCTTTGTTGTACTCTTCCTCTTTGGGCATATACACCGCGATGGCGTTGTTGAGCTTGTAGAGATCGAGCCCCTTGCTGTAGTCAAACTTCTTGAGCACGCCCGGATGTTTCTTGCCGGGGATGGAGCCTTTCGCGTTCCAGAGGTTGTTCATGAGCTTGTTGGCGCGGTCGTTTTTCGCGCGATCCTTCACGGCGAAATATTCATTGGATGCTATGGCGTCGATATCGCCCTGAGTGAAGGCGTCGTAGAGTGCCTGATATTTGGCTGTCTTAAGCTCGGAGCGCACCCACACCGAATTGGAGTTGAGGTAGTCGATATCGGTCTGCTCGTCGGCCGACGGTGCGGCCTGTGCCGCCGGACCTGCGGCACCCTTCTGCACTGCCTGTGCCGCTACGGCTGTCGAATCGGCGGCCGGAGTGCTGTCGCCCGAACCGGAGATCAACCCGGCGATCCACCACACGGCAAGGATGGCGAGCAGTGCAAAGGCGCCGATAGTAGCTATCCGCTTGATGTTGTATTTCGGCTCTGCCGGTTGCTCGGTCTCGCCGAGTGTCTCGTTGACAAACTTGGGTGCGCACCGCTCGGTCTTTTCCTCATGATGGATGGCCGAAGGCGCCTTTTCGATCACCGGAGCCACAGGAGCTTCGGCGGCAACGGTAGTGTCGGCCGGCTCGGCGGCCGGCTTCTCGTCGAACGGAAGCACGGGCTCCGCTGCGGGGGCTGCCTTGACGGGCAGCTGCTTTGCGGCCGGTGTCGAAGTGGGACGCACGTCGATATTGTAAGTCTCGGGCTTGCTCCCCATCAGTCGGTGTGCGCGAAATCCGTGGAACGAGCCTGCGCGCAGACGGCAATATTCGGGAGTGTTTTTTTCTATGTTGAGGTGTTCCTCCACCACGCGGCCGTCGCCGAAATCCAGACGCAGCAGGATGTCGCGCGATTCGGGCTCGAGCACCACTTCGAGCGGCGAGGCTGCCTCGAGGCTCTCGGGTGAGAAATCGTTGGAGTAGGAGCTGAAATTGGTCGACGACACGGTGATGCGCACTATTCCGTTTTCGAAATCGGTGTTGGCCACTTCAAAGCCCTCTTCGGTGCGGTTGGCCGTGCGGCCGTTAATGAGGATGGTGTAGGTGTCTACATGCTGTCCGCCGGTGGTGATCACGTTGTAGGGCACGCGGCGGCGGAACACGATGCCGGCATGTGCGGCACTGTTGACAATGAGTGCCGGCCCGTTGATGCGCACGTAGCGGTTGGTCGTCCCCACCTCAAACATCACCGACACCGGATCGAAGCCCGGACAGCGGTAAGTGACGGTGAGATGGTCGGAGAAGCTCAAGCGCTGCGCTGAAGCGCTGACCCCTTCGGGGCACACCACCATGAGAGCCTTGTCGACCGCCACCGTGATCTGCGGCATGTTGTCGCCCGAATTCTGTTCGGCCGTTGCCGGCACCACTACGACACCGTGATAGCCCGTATAGGGTTTCTGGCGCGGAAAACCGATGATGTTCGACAGCTCGCCGGGCGATGCGTAGGTGCGGTAAGCTACGGCGGTGCCGTTCATGTCGCCGTAGCCGTCGTCGTCGCAACGGAGCGGCTGCTCGGCCATGCCCGATTCACGGATCAGACGGTCGAACGTATCAGGCGTAAGCGCCTCACCTTCAAACACACGGCTTTTGATAGCCGACAGGAGCATCACCACCTGACGGCCGGCCAGCAGCACATTGTTGTCGGCGAGCAGCGTCACCGACAGCTTCGGCTGACCGCTCACTCTGTCGAGGCTGAAATAGGTGCAGCCACGGCGTCCGCCGGCATTCCACAACAGATATCCCTCTGTCAGATCGCTGAAATGCGAGGTGATCTCGTTGAGCGACGGGAGCTGCAGCGAGGGTGCGCCTTCGGTGGCACATGTTGTTGCCGGGAGGCCGCCCTCCATGACATTGACTACGATGTCGATATAAGTGTATTTCGAACTCATGCTGTGTCTTTTTCTATTGAAGTGAGATGCCGCAGCGCGATGCCGTGACGTAACTATACTATTTCGTGCAAAGTTAATAATTATTTGCAATTCCCGTCAACAATCTTAGTTAATCATAGCAAAAATTCACCCGTCCCCGCTAAGCCCCCGCTAAGTTAGCTACCATAGCTATTTTAGCTAATTTAGCTAAGCCCCCGCACGCTAAGCCCCCGCCATCCCCCCCCCATAAAAACAGCAGTGGCGAGCCCAATCGAGCCCGCCACCGGTGTTTATTGAGGTGATTTGATCACATATTGCTCCAGGTGATGTCCCAGATCGAAACGCGGTCAACATTCTTGTCAGTGCCCGTCTTGCAGTCGTTGACAATTTCAATCACGAAGCTGCCGCTTACGTTGCAGTCCATGCTGAAATCCACGGCCTGACCCTTGGTGACCGAGGTGAGGTCGACAGTCTGCGTCTTGACAACGGCGCCGTTCTGCTTGATGTTGATGGTGAACTTGGCCTGTTTGTCGCTGAATGCGAAACCGTATTTAAACGACAGCTTCTTGATGCCGCCGGTGAGTGTCGGCGAAACCAGCGAGCCGGGAGTCGACGCCTTGCCATTGAGGCAAACAGCGTGAATGTCGGCCGACGAGCCGATCATCGTGAATGCCGGGTTGTTGTCCTTGGCTCCGCCGGTCTGCACGGCGCAGTTAGTGGCCACCCAGCCGTCAGTTGTGGTGACGGTCTTGTAGGAGCTGCTGGCTGTGAGCGTGCCGAGGTCAGCGCTGTTGCTGCCGGTCACCGGAGGCGTCGGAGTGTCGCCGCCGCCCGTACCGGCAGTGCCGGCCACTACGTCTTCAACACGATAGGTGGTGTAGCCCGAACCCTGTGCCGCTGTGTAGCAGAAGCCGATGTACACGGTGCCCGAAAGGCCTGCGAGCGATACGTTGCCCGATTCCACATAGTCGCCCCATGAGCCGGTGGGCTGGGGTATGGTGGCGTTGAGCTTCGTTTTTGTCGCGGTGCCGGGATCGGCCGACGAGAGGGCGTAGACTTCGAGGGTGCCGTTGCCGGAGTAGCCGACTTTCGATTTGAATGTGAGCACCTTGCTGGTCATGCCGTCGACATTGAGCGGACATGAGATGAGCCACGAAACGAATCCGTTGGCGCCCGGTGTCTTGTTGCTGCCGTAGCCGGTGACTTCGGCGCAGTTGGTGGGATTGTTGGCGTCGGCCTTGCGGATAAACCACGAAGCGTTGCCCGAGGTTTCGGCTATGGTAAAACCGACTGTGGTCGGGAACGATGTGCCGCCGTCGAAGTTTTCAGTGAACGAGGTCACGGCATCGCCGGGCGTCGGAGGTGTCGGAGTCTCGCCGCCGCCTTCGATCTTGCAGTCCGATGTCTCTCTCACACCGGCCACGCCGAAGTAGGCCACGAGTGTGCCATAGACTGAGCAGAGCTTCTTGTGGTTGCCGGGGTTGTCCATGAGGTTGAGAGCCGAGCGGATGTTGCCGGCCGGAAGCTTTACGGGCACGCATTTGCTGTAGTCCGTTTCGTCGGGTGTCGTGGCCAGAAGCACGTTGGTAGCCGATGTCGCGGGAACGGTGAAGAGAGCGCCGTCGAGATATTTGTCGGGAACATAACCTACGATGTAGCCGCTCACCCATTTGCCGGGTTCGTTGACCGATTTGCCTTTAGCAAGCACCTGTGTGGGATTGTAGGGCTTGGCTTCGGAGCCGTCGCCTTCGGCCACGGGGCCGCCGGGTGTTTCAGAGCCTGGCACTGTGACACCTTCGATGCGCCATGTGTTGACGGCGCCGGTGTTGCCGGTGAAGGCTTTCATGCCGAGTTCCTCGCCCGGAGTGGCGAGAATCCACATCTGTTTGCCGTAGTTTCCGGGCACGTCGCGGAGGTTGCCGTACTCACGCAGCGGCGATCCCTGCGGCAGCGTGACGAACATCACCTCATCGAGCGATTTCGATTCTGCCGTCTGGCCGATCACGAGATTGTTGGCCAGTTCGGCGTCAGTGCCCCAGATGATGTCGGAAGCCGAGCTTACGGTTTCGACACCGGCTTTGACGCTACCTACGATATAGCCGGTGTACCACGCTGATTTGGCTGTCGAATTGTTGACCATATCGATGGCCTCGAGAACGTCGTAGGGGTTGTCCTCCGTGCCTTTGGGAAGTGTCGGGTTGCCGAAGTTCATGAGGTCCCCGGTGCTGCGGAGCACGAGCTGCCACTGGATGTTGCCGCCCGATTTGTAAGTCGAGAGGATGCCCACGACGTCGCCGTAGCCGGCGGGCAGACGTGTGCTCCAGAAGTTGGCGTAGCCCGATGTGCGCACGATGATGGTATTGCCGTTGGCATCCTTGAGGGTGCGGTTGGTGTTCACTTTGTGTGCCGTGCAGAAGGTCACTTCGCCGCCCTCTTCAAAGGCCACGTTGTTGAAGCGCACCAGCTGGCTCTGATATTTCTGAAGCTCGGCCGAGCCGTTGCCGAGATCGCCGATCGACAGTGTGAGCGTGTCGATCTTCGATGGCTCGGGAAGGCCGTTGAGCTGCGCATGATCCTTGAAGAATTCAAGAGGCATGAATGTTGCCTGCCAGCCATAGGCGGCCGAATAGTCGGGGAAGCCCATCTGCTGGAGGGTGCTGTACTTGCCGATATACATATCGGTGAGGTCGATCACTATCTCCTGACCGATGCGGTATTCGTTGTAGAGCGAGTTGGCGTTGATCGACAGCGTAAGGGCGCCCGTCTTATCCTGGATCACGAGGTTTTTGTAGATGTTGCCCGATGCGTCGGAGCTGACCACGCGGCCGGCTATGATCACATGGTCGCCGTTGTCGGCCAGACGGATGGTGTCGATATAATTGTCGGCATCGTTCCAGAATTTGGCCTTGACGTCGGCAATCGTCGTATTGGGCTGGATTGTTGCCACGGGGATGTTCATGGCGGGTGAGTCGAAATCGTCCTGACACGACGTCATCGACCAGCCGGCCACCAGCGCGGTCATCATCAAGCCTACGTAAGCTTTGATTTTTTTCATTTCCTTATATATTAATTAAGGTGTATTGATTACTGTTTCTCGTAGAGGGCCGGCATCACGCCTTGTGAAGCGCTGTAGCAGCCGTAGGAAGTGTAATTCGAGTCATACTGGATAAACTTGCCGGTCGACACGTTGGTGATCTTGAACGTTCCGTCGCCCTGTGCGGCGATTGTCCAGACGTTGCCTTCGGAGGGCGAAGCCGAGAAGTTGAAGCTGTTGTATGTTCCGGTCTGATATATGTAGCGGCCGTCGCTCATCTTGATGGTGTAGCCGCCGCTGGTGCTTTCGATGGTGTAGGCGTTGGCAGCGTCGGCTGTGATTGTGCCGCCGTTGTCGGTCACGTCAGTCACCGGGAGATAACCATAATTGCGGGTGTCGAGGAGAGCTGCCTTGCCCGATGCCACGAGCAGATACTGCTTGCCGGAAGTGATGCTGGTCACTTTCTTGAAGGTGGCGCCGCTGACGGGCGTGTCGCCGCCGCCGGCGTTGCCCCATGCATAATCGCTCACGCTCTTCATGCCGGCAACGCCGAAGTATTTTTCAAGATTGCCTTTGATAGCTACCTGTTTGCCGAGGTTGCCGGCGTTGTCAACGAGATTGAGGGCATCGCGCACTTTGCCTGCGGGAAGCTGCACGGCAACGCATTTGTTGATGTCGGTTTCGCCCGCTGTGGCTGCCAGAAGCAGATTGGTCTTAAGTGCGAAAGGTCCCGTGAACGCTGCGTCGGAGATCGACTTGTCGTTGACTGCGCCCACGATATAGCCTGTCATCCACACGCCGGTGCCTGTGGCGCCCCCGAGCACCTGCGAAACTTCGTAGGGCTTGTCGGATGTGCCGTCGCCGGAGCCCGCCGGAGGATTCGGGGTGTCAGGCGTTGTGCCGCTGTCGTCGCCTTTGTCGCCACAGGCGTATGCTGTGGGTGCTTTCACGCCGGCGGCGCCGAAGTATGACTCGAGATTACCCTTGATCGAAACCTGTTTGCCCAGGTTGTCGGGATTGTTCTGGAGGTTGAGTGCCGTGCGAACGGCGCTGCCGCTGGTGAGCTGCACGGGGATGCAATTGGAAACGTTAGTTTCCGTGGGGCTCGCTGCCAAAAGCAGGTTGGAAGCCGACGATGCGGGAACGGTGAAGTGAGCGCCGGTCGAGAGCACCTGACCCTCAACCCAGCCTACGATGTAGCCTGTCACCCACTGCTCGCTGCCCTGTGCGCCTGCAAGCACGCCGCCTACGGTGTAGGGCGATTCAGCCGTGCCGTCGCCTTCCATAACAGGGCCGTAGCCTTCGCCTTCAAATCCGGCGCAGTCGGCGGGCGTGCGGAACAGGAACTGCCATGCGCCGTTGTAGTAGCTCAGGATGCCGGTTACCGTTCCGTGGCCGGCCGGGAGCTTCTGGTCGCAGAAGTCCGATTTGTTGCTGTTGCGCACGAGCAGACGGTTGCCGGCGGCATCGATGAGATAACGGTTTACACCGGCCGACGACGAGCCTGTCTCGCCCCAGTTGAGCTCGCCGCCACCGATCCACGACACGTCGTTGATTCTGATGAGCTGGCTCTGATATTTCTGCTGATCCTCAACAGAGTTGAGGGCATTGATTTCGGGTATCGTCATGTCGATCACCGTCAACTTCGAGGGCTGAGGCAGTCCGTTGAGGAATGTGTGGCTCAGGAATTCGGTGGCCGGCATTTTCGAGGTCTGCGGTGTGCCGTTGTAGTCGCCGGCGGTGCCGATCTGGAAGAGTCCGGCATATTTGCCCGCATAGAGTCCGGTGGCGTTGATATACATCTCTTCGCCCACTTTATACTGGGTGTTGAGATCGCTCAATCCGTCGTTGCTCGATGTCAGAGTGGCTATGGTGATGGCGCCCGTCTCGTCCTGGAGCATCAGGTTCTGGTAGATGTTGCCGCCCTCGTCTGAGGCGATGATGCGGCCGCCGAGGATGATGTCCTCGCCGTTGTCGTTTTGACCCACAAGGGTGCAGTAGTTATTCTCGCCCGACCAGTATTTGGCCTTGAACTCGGCGATCGTCATATTGGCGCGCACGTCGGTTGACGGTATCGACAGCGGCGGCACGGCGAGATCTTCATCGCAGCCCGTAAGCGCTACCGACGATACGGCAAGCGTGAGCGCAGCCAACATTGATTTATATATTTTCATGTCTGAACGTGTTAGTTGTTAGCTGTTAAGTTTTAGAAACGGATGCCCACATTGACAAACACCTTGATACCCTGGGCATAATAGTATTTGTTGGGGTATTTCATACGGTTGAAGTCGGTGTAGTCGAAACGACCCTGCTGATAACCGTAGGTCATGATGTTTTTCTTATTGAGGAGATTGTCGACGTTGACATTGATATTCAGGCTTGTGCGACGGTCGAGGTAGATCAGCTTGCCCACCGACAGATTGAGGGTGAAGGCATTGTTGAGTTTGTCCTCGGATGTGATGTTTTTCACTGCTGCTTCAAGCTGCTCGGGATCGGGATACAGGGTCCAGAGGTTGGTGAGCGCTTCGTGACGCACTGGGCTCTGGTTCACGTAGGCATTACCCATCCACGATGCGTTGATGTTGAAGAACCACATGCGCGGCGCTGCCCAGTCGAGGCCGATATTGACAGCCGTCTGCGGGGTGCCTCCGATGTGATAATTCTTCAGATAGACGGTGGTGGCGGTATCTGCTGCCATGCCGTTTTCATAGCTGCGCACGCCCGTGGGGTTGTTTTTATAGCGGTAGCTGGCTATCGTGCCGGCGGCTGTGGCAGTGAGGCTCGGGGTGATCTTGAAGGCCATGCCCACCTCGATGCCTTTGTAATTCTGCTTCACGCCTTTGGTCACATAGTTCATGAAGGTCGAATACTGGTCGTCGTAGTACGATGTGCGTTCGGTGAGGTCATACATGTTGGTGAAGAAACCGCTGACCGATCCGCGGAAGCGGCGGTAGTTCCAGTTGTAGGAGAGATCGACCGAGAACATGCGGGTGCTGGTGAGGCCGTCGATGGCAGTGTCCTTGATGCGCGGCGAGATATAGGCGTATTCAAAGAGCGGAGCCATGGTGGAGTATTCGGCGTGGGCCGAGAAGAAGTTGCGGCCGTTGAGCTTGTAGGTTGCGCCTGCTTTTATCGCGCCGTTGTCAAATTTGTGGGTGTCGCCCTTGCCGTAGGAGTTGAGCGGTGCGCGGCCGTTGCGCATCTTGCCGTCGCGCTGGAACTGCGTGTAGCTCATCTCCAGTCCGTAGTTGATGTCCCATTTCGGAAGGGTTATCATGTTCTGGATCCATGCTTTGGCCTGGATGGCGTTGATATAGTAGTTGTAGCCGAACTTGTCGTCCTCGCCCACGCGGCGGTTCGGGTTGTTGAGGTCGTTCTGTAGCAATTCGGGGTTGTCGGGGAAGTCGCGTTCGCTGAACTGGTCGATATCGAGCCAGAACTCGCCGCCGAGCAGATCGCGGATGGTCTTGTAGTAGTGGGCGCGGGTGTAGTTGGCCGACACGCCTGCCTGGAGGGTCATGTTGTCGTTGAGGCGGTGGTTGAGCACCGAGCTGAAGATGAAGTTGAGCTGGTTGCTGTGGCGGTTTTCCAGAATGTAGGTCGAGCCCTTCTGTGTGCCGTCGGGATTGGCTTTGTTGGCCTCGTTGTTGAGGTAGTTGGCCTGATACAGGGCATCCCAGTCTATCTGACGGAACGACGACTGATGCCACAGATCCGTGTACATGTCGTAGGCATCCTGATTGTCTGTCCAGTACGAGGGCAGATAGCGGTAGTAGTCCGGACGCGGGTCGCGGGCGTTGTACCAGTTGAGCGCCGAGGTCGAATAGTTGACCGAGCGGAAAGCGAAACCGGTATTGAGCGATGTGCCTGTCTTCGGCTTCCATAGCCAGTTGAGGATGACGGTGGGGTCGAAAGTCTCAACGATTTTCGAGCTGCGTTTCTTGCCGTCTTGCCAGCCCCAGTTGGGGTTGTAGAGGTTGTCGTCGGCGAGCTCGTAGGCTTCGAGATAGGTTGCCGAGTTGGTGGCGCGCTGGGTCGGGGCGCCGAAGGCTGTGAGTGTCAGAGAGTGCTTGGTGCCGAACTGTTTCTCCATCGACAGGAAGAGGCCGGCTGAATTGTAGAATGTGCCGGGGATAACGCCCTCGTTGGAGTAGCGGCCGATGGCGCCCACCGTGAGGCCGAAGCCGTGGCGGTTGATGCCTGTTGAATATAGAAGCATGGCGCGGGCCATATATGCGGCGTTGGTATAGGCCACCGATCCGTAGAAGCCCGGAGCGTAGCTCTCGGTGATGGTGTTGATGTTGGTGCTGCCGCCCAGACCGCCGAAGCCATAGCTTGCGGCGCCCATGCCCAGCGTTGTGGTGCGATTGCGGAAGGCCCTGTTCATGCCGCCGAGCGTCGAATAATTGAAACGGCCGCGGGCGAGATCATTGAACGGGACGCCGTTGATATAGGTGGTGGTGAGATATGAATCATAGCCACGCATGCGGAAACGCATCAGCGAGAAGTTATAGTTGGCAGCGTCGTAGAACACGTTGTCGGACGCTCCCGACAACACGCCCACCGACTGATCGTTACCCTCTTCATCCTCGATGGCCGTCTGGTCGTAGCGCATTTCCTGCTGCGATTCGGCTATGGCACGTCCGGCCGAGCGCACAACGTCCATCTTGAGCACGCCGAGATCGGATGCGTCGCCTGAAGTAAGGATCACAGGCTGCGAGAGGTCGTTGTAGCCGTAGGCGGCCACTACAATCACGTCGTTGCCCGGGTTGACATTACTGATACTGAAGTCACCTGCCGGCCCGGTGACCACCACCGTGCCCTGATCGTTAAGCATGACAGCGGCACCCGCCACGGGACTGCCCGTAGTGGCGTCGACCACCGTCCCCTTAACTGTGGCCTGCTGGGCCAGCAACGGGAACGTAGCTGTCAGCAACATTAGCAAAAACAGTTTGATTCTCATAAAACTTTAAAATTGGTTATTTAGATATTTATTTAGTTTTCAACCCGATAAACGCACGGCTGCCCACAGCTTCAGTTTCTCACGTTTCCACACATGGGCGTACCGACGCATTTAACCTCCAAAATTAAGCATTTTCAACTGATTTCTCACCTTTTTAACACTCTTTTTTTCACCTCCCCGCCATATGTTTTACAGCATGTGAAACGTGTATTTGCATTTACCCGGATTTATCACTACTTTTGTAATCCGATGCATCAATCCAACCTAACCCAAATCTCACTCTGATCCCACAATGCGCCCGGAGATTCATCTCCGGCAAATAATTTGGGCGGCGTGAGGTGATTTCTGCGGGATTATTGTTAATTTTACCGGCCGCAACTTCTGTTGCGCTCATCATTGCCAAAATCATAACTCATCATAATCATGAATCTGAAACGTCTTTGCATTCTCGCGGTGACCGCTATCGCATTCACCGCATCGCTTTCGGCTCAGAAACAGCACCCCGTCACACAACGTTTCGGTGTCGCTTTCTACAACCTCGAGAATCTATTCGACACCATCCCCAACAACCCCCTCGGCCGTGACGACGAGTTCACGCCCAACGGCAAAAACCAGTGGGGCAGCAAGAAATACTGGGCCAAAATCCACAATCTCGCCACTGCCATCAGCCACATGACATCGCCCAACACCCCCATGGGCCCCGCCATCATCGGTGTATCGGAAATCGAAAACCGCTCGGTGCTCGAGGATCTCGTCAAAGCCGAGCCTATCCGCCGCTGGATGCTTCAGATATGCCATCACGACTCACCCGACCGCCGCGGCGTCGACGTCGGGTTGCTCTACAATCCACGCTTGTTCCGCGTGCTCGATGTCACCAACCACACGCTCGTCATCCCCGGCTATGAATCGTTCAAGACCCGCGACCAGATGTGCGTCACCGGCATCCTCGCCGGCGACACCGTCAGCGTCATCGTCAACCACTGGCCGTCGCGCCTGGGCGGACAGGAACAGTCATCCTATCTCCGCGAAGCTGCCGCTCAGCTCTCCAAGGATATCGCCGACTCGCTCTGGGCTATCCGACCCAACCAGGGTGTGATCATCATGGGCGACCTAAACGACGACCCGCAGGACAAATCATGCGCTAAAGTGCTCGGCGCCAACAAAAACGCCGACAAGGTGCAGCCCCACGGCTTCTACAATCCCTGGTGGAAGAAACTCGACGACGGCATCGGCACGCTCGCCTACAAAGGCTCTTGGAACCTCTTCGACCAGATCATCGTCAGCGGCACACTCCTCGGCGACAACACCCGCCCCGGACAGCTCCACTACCGCTCGGCCAAAGTGCTCAACTTCGACTTCCTCAAAGACACCGAAGGCACGCGCCAGGGCTACCCGCTCCGCACACACTCGGGCGGCGTTTGGCTCAACGGCTACTCCGACCACTTCCCCACCGAAATTTTCCTGGGCAAATAATCCTAACGCCAACAGTATTAAGGGTGTGCCTCCAATGCATTGGCGGCACACCCTTTATTTTGCTACCCCGATCCTCCTTATTATTACCATTTCTCCCGATCGCGCCGCCGCCGTTTTGACGATGCCCGATTTTGTTTCTATCTTTGCGCATCATCTTAACAATAAACCCACACACCGATATGAAAGCTCTCTTATGCGCCGCAGCAGGCTTATTCTTCGCCCTGACCTCCTGCGGTCAGAACAGCAAACCGGCAGCCACCGCCAGCCCGGCCGGCGCCAACAATTCCAGGGTCCTCGTGACCTATTTCTCGGCCACCGGCACCACACGGCAGGCAGCCTCCGATCTGGCCGAAGCCATGGGCGCCTCGCTCGTCGAGATCAAACCCGCGACGCCCTACACCGACGCCGACCTCGACTGGCGCGATTCATCGAGCCGCAGCTCGGTGGAGATGCACGACCGCTCGTCGCGCCCCGCAATCGCCGACACCATCGCCGACATCGCCGACTACGACGTCATCTTCATCGGCTATCCCAACTGGTGGAACACCGCCCCCACCATCATCAACACCTTCATCGAGAGCCACAACCTCGAAGGCAAAACCGTCATACCGTTCATGACCTCCGGCGGCAGCGGCATCGAGAACAGCGAGCACGACATGCAAACAGCCTATCCCTCAATCAACTGGAAGAAAGGACGGCTGCTCAACAGCTACACCCGCCAGTCGCTCGACGAGTGGCGGTCGCAACTCGGCCTCTAATCAGCGATGAATCAGCGATGAACCTTCTGAAACGCATCATACTGCCCGCCCTGACCCTCATCACCGCAGTCACATCAGCCTGCGGCACCCACGGCACACCCGCCGCCGCCACCACATTAGCCACATTAGCCGACTCGCTCCGCGACTCGCTGACGGCCATAGCCACCACCTACCCCGCTGAAATCGGAATTGCAGTCATCACCTCCGGCGGCGACACCGTGACGGTGAACAACGCCGACAATTATCCGCTTATGAGCGTATTCAAGCTGCATCAGGCCATCGCCCTCTGCCATCGGCTGGAAGAGCGCGGATCATCGCTCGACACGGTAGTCAGCATCAGTCCGGCGCAAATGAACCCCGACACCTGGTCGCCCATGCTGAAGGACTTCACCGCCCCGACCATCAGCATCTCAATCCGCGATCTCCTGCGCTACACCCTAACGCTGAGCGACAACAACGCCAGTAACTAACGTGAGTTCGACGAAAATAATTAAAAGAGCGTCAACTGATTATCGTAAACTCTT
>OHHH01000112.1_pt1 | contig 36436 bp, 30 predicted proteins | sample 1567951 | NCBI WGS metagenome assembly OHHH01 (sample SAMEA3879550, study PRJEB24766) | human gut metagenome | biome: human-associated habitat; feature: feces | place: USA | collected 1985/1987 | reverse complement strand
TTAGGTTCTATTCCGAGAGGGTGCAGGTTCAAGTCCTGTTATCCGCATGAAAAAGAGCGCGTGAAAAGAAAAATCATCTTTCACGCGCTTTTCTGGCAAAGTGCAGAAAGGGGAAGCGGATTATGAAACAAAGGAAAATCCTGAAAAAAGAAAATACCGTGTATTTCCTGTCCCTCGGTCTGCCCGTTCTGCTGCTTCTGGGAATTTTTATATACCGTGGAATTTATCCTTTCGGGGAAAACAGCTTCATGTATTCCGATATGTATCACCAGTATGTGCCTTTCCTGACGGAGTTCTGGGAAAAACTGCACAGCGGGGAAAGCTTAGCCTATACCTTCCGTATCGGACTGGGGACCAATTTTACCGCTGTTTATGCGTATTATCTGGCAAGCCCGGTATACTGGCTCTGCTATTTTGTACCCAAGGCCTTTTTAGTGGATTACATGACTTATCTTATTGTCTTGAAAATCGGTCTGTGCGGTTTTACCATGTCCTATTATCTGTCGAAGCATTTTGACACAAAGGACATCCGCATCACTTATTTTGCCATATTTTATGCTATGTCCGGTTATGTGGCGGCATACAACTGGAACCACATGTGGCTGGATTGTCTGCTGCTTGCACCCATTGTGATTTTAGGGCTGGAAGAACTGGTGCGGAGCCATCGCTGCCGGCGCTATATTCTGAGTCTTACCGCCTGCATCTTTACGAATTATTACCTGTCTATTATTCTCTGCGTATTTTTAGTACTCTATTTTCTGATGGAACTTTTCACCAACGGTCTGAAATTTAAGGATAAATGCAAATCAGCGTTTCATTTTACCGTAAGTTCGCTCTTGGCGGGAGCCATGGCGGGGGTGCTTTTAGTGCCGCTTTTCTTTGCCATGCAGACCACCGGCTTTCATGACTTTTCCTTTCCGAAAAAAATCGAGGTCTATTTTGACGGTCTTTCCATGATAGCAAGGCATGTGCCAATGCTGCAGCCGGAGAGAGGACTGGACCACTGGCCCAATATTTACTGCGGGGTATGTGTGTTTCTTCTGGTGCCAATGTATATCTGGCACAAAAAAATAAGCCCGAAAAAGAAAATCGGTTACATTATCCTGCTTACCGTATTCTTATTGAGTTATTCGGTCAATCTGCTGAACTATATCTGGCACGGATTTAATTATCCCAATTCCCTGCCGGCAAGACAGTCCTTTTTGTATATTCTGGTGATACTTACCATGTGCTGCGAGGTAGTGCTTAAGCAGAAGGAAAACGGCAGATGGCAGACGGTTGCGGGTATTCTGACGGGACTTGCCCTGCTGGCAGCATGCGGCATTTTTGTGACAACGGACGGATTGACCGTGGAAGTCATGGCATCGGCATGGATATTTTTAACCGGATATCTGCTTTTAAGTATTGTTTTTGCTATATTCTATCAGAAAAAAGGCTGGAAAAAGATTGCAAACTGGGCTATACTGCTCTTGGTCTGTACCGAAGCGGTACTGAACATGGCATACACCAGTGTGGAGCCTGTCGGACGTAATTATTATCTGGGCAGGCAGAAGGAATACGAGAGTATTGTTGCCATGATAGAGGAGGCAGACCCGGGACAAAGCTTTTACCGGATGGACAATCTGGACCAGATGACGAAAAACGACGGCGCCCTGTCGGGATTTTCCTCCCTGTCCGTTTTTTCTTCCACCACCAACAGCCATATCCGGTGGATTTATGATAAACTGGGAATGGGCGGCAGCAAGGTTACTTACCATTACAAAGGAGCAACGCCTTTTGCGGAAAGTATTCTGGGATTGCGGTATCTTTTGATGGATGTGGAGGAGCCGGACACGTTTCTTTATACGAAGATAGGAGAAACGGAGGATTTTTACGTCTGCCGGCAGAACTATTCGCTCGGTCCGGGATTTTTCCTGACGGAGAGGGAGTTTGACAGATGGAATACCATTCTGACAGAGAGCAACAGCAGCGCCTTTGCCATTCAGAATGCCCTCGTAAGAGAACTGGGAGTGGAGCAGTCCCTGTTTAAGGTCGTTGATGAGGAAATTACGGAGCAGAAGGAAGACTCCTTTACGGTTGACGTACAGGAAGACGGATATCTGTACGCTCTTGTTTACGCAGAACCGGAGGGCAAGATTTTCCTTTCTTCTAAGGGGGAAGAAAGGGAGCTACAGAAGGTCAGTGACGAATATCTGCTTCGGTTGGGGTATTTTGAGAAAGGGGACAGTTTTACCGTCCGCTCCGAGGACACCGCCCTCAAAGAGGACACCGCCCTCAAGGAGGACACCGCCCTCATAGAGGGCGGGGAAAAAATCTGGATACGGCCGTACCGTATGCAGAAAGAAGTCTTTGAAGATGTCATGGACATTCTTTCCGCACGGAAATTTACCGTGGAAAGCCGGACTGCGGATACTATAAGCGGCAGTGTTACGGCAGAGGAAAACGGTTACATCTGCTTCAGCATTCCGGCAGAACAGGGATTTCAGGTATGGGTTGACGGAGAAAAGACAGATTACGCACTGCTTGCAGACGGGCTATTGGCGGTACCGTTGACCGGGAACACCGGGGATAACGGTGACATGCAGGATGTTAAAAACATTCATGAAATACGTCTTGTATATAAAGCACCCGGAATAAAAGCGGGACTTTGCCTCAGCGCAGCGGGCGTTTTACTGTATATACTTATTTATGGAAGAAATTCCGCAAAAAAGAAGGGAAAAGAGAAATGACAGGAAACATTATTATCGGGCAGTCAGGTGGACCTACAGCCGTAATCAATTCATCGGCAGCGGGAGTTTACAAGGCAGCCAAGGCAGCAGGCGTAAAAAAAGTATACGGTATGATTTACGGTATACAGGGATTCATGGAAGACAAGATACTGGATATGGACGAGTACCTTTCCGACGATGAAGGCATTGAGCTTTTAAAAAGGACACCTGCCGCATTCTTAGGCTCCTGTCGTTACAAAATGCCGCCCCTTACGGGAAACGAAGAAATTTACGAAAAAGTATTTGAGAGAATGGAACAGCATGACATCGAATGCCTCTTTTATATAGGAGGAAACGATTCCATGGATACCGTGAAAATGCTTTCCGACTATGCATCCATGCACGGCAGGAAGCAGCGTTTTATCGGCGTTCCCAAGACCATTGACAACGACCTTCCCATTACCGACCATTGCCCCGGCTATGGTTCGGCGGCAAAATACATTGCCACTTCCTTAAAGGAAATCATCCGCGACAATGCGGTTTACGGGGATTACCGCACATCTATTTTAGTAGCGGAGATCATGGGCAGAAATGCCGGCTGGCTGACAGCGGCTTCCGCACTGGCAAAGGACAGCTCCTGCGAGGGCGTGGATGCCATTTATCTGCCGGAGGTGGACTTTGACATTGATGCTTTCTTAGAAAAAGTAAAAGAACTGGCAGCAAAAAAGAAATCCATTGTCATTGCGGTTTCCGAGGGTATTCATCTGGCAGACGGCAGGTTTATCTGTGAAATCGACAGCCACGGCAATGACAGAGTGGATGTGTTCGGACACAAACAGCTTTCCGGCTGCGGCGTGTATCTGGCGGGACTTATCCAGAGCAGACTGGGCTACAAGGCAAGAGCGGTGGAGCTTTCCACACTGCAGAGAGCCGCTTCCCACATGGCATCCCTGACTGACATCAACGAAGCCTTCATGGCGGGAGAAGCTGCATTTGCGGCATGCGAACAGGGACTTAGCGGCAAGATGATCATTTTCACCAGACCGGAAGGCGAGGAATATAGCTGCGGCACGGATATTTCCGATATTCATGCCATTGCCAACATTGAAAAGGATGTGCCGAAGGAATGGATCGGTGCGGACGGCTGCAGCATCACGGAGGAGTATCTGGCATATGCAAGGCCGCTTATCATGGGAGAACTGTTCCCCATTTATGAAAACGGCGTACCCAAGCATCTGATACGGAAATAGGAATAGAATCTGATACGCGGCAGGAAGCTGCCGCAGATAAAATGAGGGAAAACGGAGGATATTTTCATGGATTTACAGGAAAAATGGAATGCACTGACACAGAAGTCTTACGGCAAAGACCTTGCCGGTTGTACCGAAAAAGAACTGTATTACAGCTTACTTGATTTAACCAAGGACGAAATTGCGGAAAAACCGCTTATTTCCGGCGACAAAAAGGTGTACTACATTTCTGCCGAATTTTTAATCGGCAAGCTTTTGTCCAACAACCTGATTAACCTGGGTATCTATGCGGATGTGAAAAAGATTGTGGAGTCCGTCGGCAAATCCATGGCAGAGGTGGAAGAAGTGGAACCGGAACCTTCTCTGGGTAACGGAGGCTTAGGACGTCTGGCTGCCTGCTTTATGGATTCCATTGCCACACTGGGACTGCCCGGCGCAGGTATCGGCTTAAATTACCATTTCGGTCTTTTCAGGCAGGTGTTTACCAACAAGCTGCAGGATGCCAAGAAGAACGACTGGATTGAGAAAGATTCCTGGCTGCGCAAAACGGATGTGACCTTTGATGTGGAATTCGGTGATTATACCGTAAAATCCAGGATGTACGACATTGATGTGCTGGGCTATGAAAACGGTGTCAACAAGCTGCATCTGTTTGACCTGGAGACCGTGGACGAAAAGCTGGTAAAGAAGGGCATTGATTTTGACAAAGAGGATATTGGAAAGAACCTGACTCTGTTCTTATACCCGGATGACTCCGACGAAGCAGGCAACCTGCTGCGTATTTACCAGCAGTATTTCATGGTGTCCAACGGCGCCCGTCTTATCATTAAGGAAATGAAGGAAAACGGCTACGACCTTCACAAGCTGTATGAACATGCGGTAATCCAGATTAACGATACCCATCCGACCATGGTTATCCCCGAGCTTATCCGTATTCTTTTGATGGAAGAGGATTTCACCATGTCCGAAGCCATCGATGTGGTAAGCAAAACCTGCGCTTACACGAACCATACCATTCTGGCGGAAGCACTGGAAAAATGGCCGCTTAAGTATTTACAGAAGGTAGTTCCCTCCCTCGTTCCCATTATCAAGGAATTAAGCAGAAGAGTGGCGCTGAAATATAAAGACGAAAAGGTGCAGATTATCGACAAAGACGGTCGTGTACACATGGCGCATATCGATATCCACTACGGATTTTCCGTAAACGGCGTGGCTGCCATCCACACCGAAATCTTAAAGGAAACCGAGCTGCATCATTTCTACGAGATTTACCCGGAGAAATTCAACAACAAAACCAACGGCATCACCTTCAGAAGATGGCTGCTTTCCTGCAATGAGGAGCTGACAAATCTCATTTCCGATACTATCGGGGATGGCTTTAAGAAGAATGCGGATGAACTGGAAAAACTGCTTGCACAGGAAAACAACGAAGCTTTCTTAGACTCTTTGGAGCAGATTAAGAAGCAGAAGAAAGCAGAACTGGCTGCTTACATCAAAGAAAAAGAAGGCATTACCGTCAATCCCGACTCGGTATTCGACATTCAGGTCAAGAGACTGCATGAGTACAAACGTCAGCAGATGAATGCACTTTATATTATCCATAAGTACCTGGAAATCAAGTCCGGCAAGCTGCCCGTGCGTCCCATTACCTGTATCTTCGGGGCAAAGGCGGCGCCTGCTTACATCATTGCCAAGGACATTATCCATCTCATTCTGGTAATGCAGGACATTATTGCAAAGGATCCGGATGTAAGCCCCTACCTGCAGGTGGTTATGGTAGAAAACTATAATGTAACCTATGCGGAGAAGCTTATTCCCGCCTGCGATATTTCCGAGCAGATTTCTTTGGCATCCAAGGAAGCCAGTGGTACCGGCAACATGAAGTTTATGTTAAACGGTGCGGTAACACTCGGTACCTCCGACGGCGCCAACGTGGAAATCAATGAGCTGGTAGGCGACGACAATATTTATGTATTCGGCGCCAAGTCCGATGAGGTCATTGCCCATTACGAAAAGGCGGACTACAAGTCCAGGGACTACTACGACAAGAGCCCGGTTATCAAGGAAGCCGTGGATTTCATTGTCAGCAAGAAGGCACTTAAGACCGGACACAAGGAAAATCTGCAGAGACTGTATAAAGAACTGCTGAACAAGGACTGGTTCATGACCTTACTGGATTTAGAGGATTACATTGCCACCAAGGATAAGATGCTGGCAGACTTTGAAGACAGGGACAAGTGGAAAAAGATGATGCTGCACAATATCGCAAAAGCAGGATTTTTCTCCTCCGACAGAACCATTGCCGAATACAACAGAGACATCTGGAAATTAAAATAAGAAAAAGCAGCTTCGGCTGCGGCGGATGCCCAAGATGCGGCAGGAAAGGAAGGCTCTATGAGAAGAAGCGGCGTATTGTTGCCCATAGCAAGTTTACCGTCAGCGTACGGTATCGGAACTTTTTCCAAAGAAGCATATGAGTTTGTGGATTTTTTAGCACAGGCGGGACAGAAGCTCTGGCAGATTCTTCCCTTAGGACCTACCGGCTACGGGGATTCCCCCTACCAGTCCTTTTCCACCTTTGCGGGAAATCCGTATTACATTGATTTGGAAGCACTGATACAGGAAGGATTTCTTACCGAAAAGGAATGCAAGGCAGCGGACCTTCAGGATACGGCAGCTTATGTGAATTATGAAAAGCAGTATAAAAACCGCTACCCGCTGCTCCGGAAAGCCTACGAAACGGCATTTTCCCGGTATTCTTTTGGAGAAAAGAAGGAGTACCTTGCCTTCAAAAAAGAGAATGCCGGCTGGCTTGCCGATTATGCTCTTTTTATGGCGGTAAAGGATGCCCATAAAGGCGCCTGCTTCATGGAATGGGAAGAGGACATCCGGATAAGAAAGCCGGAAGCCGTGGAAAAGTATGCAAAGAAGTATGAAAAGGACGTGGAATTTTACAGCTTCCTACAGTTCCTGTTTCTGACACAGTGGGAGAAGCTCAAAGCCTATGCCAACGAAAAAGGCATTGAAATTGTAGGAGATATTCCCATTTATGTGGCGTTTGACAGCGCGGACACCTGGAGTAACAGGGAACTGTTCCAGTTGGACGAAGAGGGCTACCCGACAGCGGTGGCAGGCTGCCCGCCCGATGCTTTTTCCGCAACGGGCCAGCTCTGGGGCAATCCTTTATATGACTGGGAATATCATAAGAAAACCGGTTTTGACTGGTGGATGAAGCGTCTTGCCCACAGCTTTGCACTGTATGACGTGGTGCGCATTGACCATTTCCGCGGCTTTGATGCCTACTGGTCGGTTCCTTACGGGGACAAAACTGCCGAAAACGGCAAGTGGTGCGACGGTCCCGGCTATGAACTGTTTGCTACCATGAAGAAGACTCTGGGAGAGAAACAGGTCATTGCGGAGGATTTGGGATTTTTAACGAAACGGGTAAAGCGTCTGGTGAAAAGAACCGGATATCCCGGCATGAAGATTTTGCAGTTTGCGTTTGATGCGGACAATGACAGTGAGTACCTGCCCCATCATTACAACAACAACTGCGTGGTCTACACCGGCACCCATGACAACGATACCACGCTCGGCTGGTATCGCACCTTACATAGAAAGGATAAAAAATTTGCGGATGCCTACCTGCAGACAGGACGCAGCAAAAAAGAAGTGCAGTGGGCGTTTATCCGCGCAGCGATTGCGTCCGTAGCGGATACCGCCATCATTCCCATGCAGGATTATCTGGGGCTGGGCAGCGAGGCGCGTATCAATACGCCTTCCACCTTAGGTGAAAACTGGCAGTGGCGCATGGAAAAAGGCGCGGACAGCGCCCTTGCGGAAAGAATGCAGGAATTAAATAAGCTGTATGCCAGATAGCATACAGCTTGTTGGAAGCGAATGATGAATTATAACGTCTCGCAGTATTTACCTGGCGGCGCTTAAGTCCAGTTTGCTTAAGTAGGAATTGTGGTAAGCCGGATCGTAAGTCACATCCTCTAAGAACCAGTCGGGAGGTAAAAATGTCTCGGCGGCTATTTTACTTCCGAATTCCACTTCTGCCATAATAAGAGGAGCGAAGGGTTTCGCAAACACATCCAGCTCAATGGTCAGGGAATAGCCCTCCGGCGGCTGGGTGTTCTGTCCGGTAAACTGTGGATTTTTAAGAGGGATAAGGTAACGCTTCTTGGAGATGATATTGCCGTCAGCTTTCTCAAGAAGATGGTAATAGGAATCCTTGTTGAGAGGAAGGTTGTACTCTTCTCTTGCCATCATGCCCTTGCCTTTGTAGGTCAGGTAAAAAGCATCGTCCTCGCGGCGGATGCGTACCACCGGATCGGTGTTTAAGTAAGCCTGTTCAATAATATGAAAAGGATAGGAGTCCAGATTGTCCGGTAATTTTCTGACTGTAAATTTGCGCTCGATTTCCATAGAGAGTCTCCTTTTGAGGTTCTGATTATATTATAGCTTTTTTTCGTGGGAACACAAGCAATACTTTGCCGCTTCCGGTAAAGATTTTGCCGGGAGCCCACAAATACAATATATGTAGGAAGGATGAGAAAATATGAAACAGATTGCTATTTTTTTAGCGGAAGGTTTTGAAGAAATCGAAGGACTGACCGTAGTTGACATTTTACGGAGAGCGGGACTTACCATTGATATGGTATCTATTACCGGCTCTGTAAAAGTAACCGGTTCCCACGGCATTGAGATCACGGCGGATAAGACCATTTCCGCAACGGATTTTACAAAGCTTGACATGATTGTGCTTCCCGGCGGCATGCCCGGTACCAAAAATTTAGAGAGCTGTGAGTCTCTGATGAAGCAGGTGGATGCTTTTGCCAAGGAAGAAAAGTATCTGGCCGCCATCTGTGCGGCGCCCAGCATTTACGGCCACAGAGGATTGCTTTCCGGTAAAAGAGCATGCTGTTATCCGGGCTTTGAAAGCCATCTGACCGGAGCAAAAGTAACGGCGGCGGAGGTTTCCGTGGACGGACACATGATTACCTCGAGAGGTATGGGAACCGCCATTCCGTTTGCACTTGCCATTGTGGAAGCCTTCTGCGGAAAAGAAAAAGCGGAAGAGCTGGCGAAGAGCATTATTTATAAGGCATAAAGAAAAGGAAAAAGGACGGATGCTGTTTTCAGTGTCCGTCTTTTGTATTCAGGATGGTATGCAGACACAAATTGACAGAAAATTCAAATGACTCACAAGAAATTACAAAATTCGACAAAAATATCGGAAAAGATATTGACAAAATATAGGGCACTGTGTATAATGAAGTTACAATAAAGAACAGAAGATAAAAGAAAGAGAGGTACAGTCCAACGCACACGTAATGCAAAACATAAATCACATCCAGAAGTTACAAATGAATAGAGTTACCCATAGATAAAGGAAAATTACACCAGAGAGAAGAGAACGGTTTACAAAGGAAAACATTACCGTTACAGTACAATCAGTACAAAGGAAAAGAGTGTAGAAAACCAAAGAAAACATGGATGTGACAAAAAAGAAGAAAACTGAATAGGAGGATAATCCATTGGATATCGAAGTCTGAAGGAGCGCATTGGTTGAAATTTTTAATCGGTGCGCTCTTTCAATTTTAAAAAGTAAGGTATTTCCTGTGGAAATCTGTCGGAAAATAGGTTAGAATAGACCATGTGTAATGTTGATGAGTTTTTAGGAAGGATTTGAAAGATTACTATGGCAGAAAGTACAAATACCATTCAGAAGGAAATACAGGACAGAGAAGCAAAGGAAAAAAGAGAATTACGAAGGAAAAGAAGACGGAGAAACCAGATACTGGCAATCCTTACCCTTTTGTTGTTTGTCTGTCTGATTGTGGCAATTATCGGAACCGGCGTGTGGTACATCATGCACAGGGGTGCGGGAAAGCCTGCCGGCGGCGGTGCCTCTACGACGGAGGAAACCACGATAGACAATCTGTTTGAGTCGGAGGACGAGATTGTAAAGCCGGAGGAAACGAATACGGAGCCGACTCTTACACCCGAACAACAGCTGGATGCTATTTTGGATGAAGCATTTATTTCCCAGATGCCGCTGGAGGATAAAGTGGCAGGGCTGTTTATCGTGACACCGGAGTCTATTACCGGCGTCAACAAAGCCGTGAAGGCTGGCGATGGCACCAAGGATGCACTGAATAAATACGCAGTCGGCGGTATTGTGTATGCTTCCCAGAACATGCAGGATGCAGCGCAGTTTACGGAGATGGTGTCCAACACCACGCTTTACAGCCGTTATGCTCTGTTTACCTGCGTAGCGGAAGAAGGCGGCAGCAGTACCAGCCTGGAAAAGGCGGGACTTGCGGACAAGACGGACAGTGAGCAGGCGATGGGAACCGGAGCCGATGCGGCAAAGGCATATGAGGCTTCCGGCAAGATTGCGGACAGCATGCTTACTTACGGATTAAACTTAAATTTTGCACCGGTTGCAGACCTTGCCACTGTGCAGGACAGCTACTTAAAGGATGCTTCCTATGGAAGCGATGCCGCCCTGGCAGCTTCTTTCGTGACATCCGCCGTACAGGGAATGCAGGAAAAGGGCATCAGCAGCTGCTTAAAATACTTCCCGGGTGCAGCCGATATGAAGGAAGATCCCGCAAAGGGCATGGCTTCCTCCGAGCGGACGGCAGAGCAGCTTGCCGCAGAGGAATTTACCGTATTTAAGGCGGGCATCGATGCCGGTGCGGATATGGTAATGGTAGGTCATGTGGCTGTTCCGGCGCTTACCGGCGACAACACACCCTGCAGCTTATCTTCCGCAGTGATTACGGACAAGCTGAGAAATGAACTTGGTTTTAATGGGGTTATTATTACGGATGCCATGAATAAAGGCGCCATCACCGAATATTATGAAGCAGACGAGGCAGCCATTCTGGCTCTGAAGGCGGGCTGCGATATGATTTTATGCCCGGATGACTTTGAAAAGGCATACAACGGTGTGCTGGAAGCCGTACAGAACGGCACCATTTCCGAGGAACGCATCAATGACTCCTTAAGAAGAATTTACCGCATCAAATATGCCAGCATGATGCCGGAAGAATAATGCGGAAAGCAGACCAACATCCATACAGGGGAAAGGACAATTATGTTATTTGGTAAAAAGAAACAGGACGAAAACGAAGAAGTAAAAGATAAGAAGCTTATGGGCGCAGACGAGGAAACGACAGAAAAAGCGGTCCTCCACCGTGCTGAAGGTGCAGGAGAAAGCGCAGAGGGACAGGAAACGGAGGAAGGCTTCGCCATGGGTATCCGTGCGCTGTATACCTTGCAGGACACCGAGGATTTAGTGGTTGTCGGCAGGGTGGAAGGAACCGTCCGTGTGGGAGATGCCGTATATATCTCCAATCCGGGGGAGGACGACAGCTATCAGTTTGTCACGACCGTTCTGGGAATTGAAACGGGTCCCAATACCAGGGTGAAAGAAGCATCCGGCTGTCAGGCAGCCCTGCGTGTGGAACGGGCATCCCGCTATCAGACAAAGCCGGGCAGTGTGGTATCAACCCGCACCCGTTCTGAAAAATCCGTACATCAGGCATATATCACCGCACTGGGCGATGCCTATGTAACCGGGAAAAAACTGGAGCTTACCGATAAGGATGCGGAATTTTTAAGCCTGACGGACTGTGCAGAGCTCTGGAGCCTTTTTGTATGGTTCCATACCAGGGTGGTAAAGGAAGAAAGCGAAGAGGTTGTCAAAGAAAATAAGGCAAAGCTGGAAAAGCTGGCTAAAATTATCAGCAGAAAGCTTCTGGAAGCAGAGGTGATTTACTGTGTTTACAGCAAGGCGACCGGAGAGCCGTTTCTGTTTTCCAAGACCGTAGCCAGAAAAGACGGCAGCTACATGTGCATGCCGCCCGCCATCCGCCTGATTACCAGGGCCTACAAGGAAACCCTGAGCGCCAGATTTCCTGAGGATAAGTTTGAAATCCGGGAAATTTCCTGCGGAGCGGATAAAAACGGAATTAAGAATTTCTTAGGTGAAAGCTTTTATTTAGACGGAGCCTGCGGTGTGCAGCTCATCAACGAGCAGGTTTCCCTGGCAGCAGGCATGCTGGTAAACAAGCCGGATTACAGTCATCTTCCGGAAATGGAACGTCCGGTCATGAACCCGGATTTGGAAAGATGGCTTCTGTTAATCGGTCAGATGGAACAGACCGAAAGCGAAGATTCCAAAACGGTTTACAAAGTGTATTACCGCTTCCTGGCGAAGGAAATGGTAAAGGCAAGACTGCTTGTGCCCACAAAGGTGGACGGAGAAATTCCCAAGCCGGATGCGGACGGAAAAACCGTTATTCCCAAGGGCGTTACCTTAAGCTTCCCCACCGTTCCCGGCAAAAAGGACAGACCTGCCGTGAGAATGTATACGGACTGGAAGCGTCTGAAGCAGGGGATGAAGGATGATACCGACTGGCAGGGCAATATCCAGACCGTGCGGGGCATGATTGAGAAATTCGACTGTGCCATCAACCTGACGGAGCATGTGAAAGCCGGCTGCTATGTAAGCGATGAACTGTTTGAGTATATGAAAAATATGCAGTAAGAAAACGGCGGTATGGATATGGAAATCACCACCAATACATTGGTACAGAAAATTGCAGAAGGACGGGAATTCCACCGGGTCATGGAGGACAGCCGTGAGAATTTTACGGATATAACCGTATCGGAGTACCTGAATAGTCTGTGCAGGCAGAGAAATCTGGTGCCGGAGCAGGTTATTAAAAAGGCACAGATTGACCGTACCTACGGGCACCAGCTTTTTAACGGTACCAGAGTGCCCTCCCGGGATAAACTGCTGCAGCTTTCCATCGGGATGGAGCTGGATTTAAAAGAAACCCAGCAGCTTCTTAAAACAGCGGGAAAAAGTATTCTGTATGCCAAAATTAAAAGAGATGCTGCCGTGATTTACGGCATTACGCACCATATGGATGTGATGGAAGTACAGGGGCTTTTGGCATCCATTCAGGCGCCTCTTCTCGGAGAGGCATAAACAATTGTCCTTTGGCGGAGAGGCATGAAGCGGACGAAAAGATATGGAGAGCGGGATGAAACAGGGGGAGAACATGGAAAAACAAATGCAGGAAACAGTGGAAGAAACAAATGAGGGTGTTACCGCCGATATGCTGTTTTCTGCCTGCATAGAAGAAAAGCTGCCGGCAGAAATGCTGGCAGCTTTTGATGTTACGGAATGTTTAAGCAGCAAGCCGGATTGTGAAACCTTGCTTCTTAGGGACAAACAGAACGGACAGAAGGTGGTTGCCAAATGTTATGACAGGACGGAAGGCATGCGGCAGCAGGAAATCCTGTGCCTTAAAAACAAAGCATGTCCGGCTTTTGTCGGAAGCTATGAGAATGACGGTTATTTCTGCGTTCTGCGGGAATATGTGGAAGGCGTGCCGTTGTCCCGCTATGTGAGGGAAAACCATATGGCGGAAGACCGCATACGGGAAATTGCCGTCGGACTGGCGGAAATCATGCGGACGCTCCATGAGGCACAGCCGGTCGTCATTCACCGGGATATCAAACCGCAGAATATCATTATCAGACCGGACGGTTCTCTGGCGCTGATTGATTTCGGCATCAGCCGCATTTATAAGAAAGGGGCAAAAGAGGACACCGTTTTTTCCGGGACGGAGGAATTTGCCGCACCGGAGCAGTTTGGCTTTAAGCAGACGGATATCCGCTCTGACATATACTCCTACGGCGTGGTGCTGTCCTATCTTCTGACCGGAAAGGCGAAGCCCATCAAGGAGCCGGTGACACCGTTGGAAAAGGTGGCAGCCAGATGCTGCGCGTTTGTACCGGAGAAGAGGTACCAAAATGATAAAAGTCTCTGCCGGGCATTGCAAAAGACCATGCGGCAGTACCGGCGGTATAAGAATAGAATTGCTTTTGCTTCCTGCCTTGCGGGAACGGTGCTTTCTTTCTGCCTGGCTGCCATGGCGGGCCGGTATGTGACAAACAAAGAGGGACGCAGGGTATCTTTCCGGGAGCCTCTTATCGAAAAGGCGGTATGCGCCTATCTGGGAAAAGAGGAGGGTACCGTTACCTATAAGGACCTTAACAAAGTTTTGGGTGTGTATGTGCAGGGAAATGAAGTTTACACTTCGGAGGATGACTATTATAATCTGGGCTTCCAGTGGTATCTGGACGGAGGAAACGATTACGGCAGTATTCAGAGTCTGGAGGATCTATCCCTTATGCCCAACTTACGGGAGGTCTGTATCGGCGGCAACCGGGTGCGGGACATTGCACCGCTAAAAGAACTGGATTATCTGGAGAGCGTGGAGCTGCGGAACAATCAGGTGACGGATATTTCCGCACTTGCCGGAAAGGAGTATCTGTACAAAGCCGGATTTCTTGCAAACCCTTTGGAGGGAATAGAAGCACTTGGCACCTGTAAAAATTTAAGACATCTGGATTTGAACCAGACGGGAGATTACGACGGAAGCCCGCTGGCGGAGCTGCATAAACTGGATGAACTGAACCTGCGGGAGGGACCGGATGCCACCGCGTATCTGAAAGGAGCGGAAATCGGGTATTTGTCGGTAGGAAGAGCAGGAATGACGGATGTGGATTTCCTCAGGGATGTAACCTTTGTGGAGGGGCTTTCCATCCAGCAATCGGAAATCTCCGATATATCGGCGCTGGCAGGCAGAACGGATATCAACCGCATCAACATGGCACAGTGCGAAGTGACGGATTTTACGCCGCTGTTTTCCATGCCGTCGCTTACCTGGGTGGAAATGAGTGCGGACAGGAAGGAATATGTGGATGCCGCCGCGGCAAGTCTCGGGGAGCCGCAGTTTGAAATTGTGTATGTGGAAGATTAGCGAAAAAAATTTGATTAGCGAAAAAAATCCAAAACATGGGTTGACAAAAGTCCTGTCCTATAGTAAACTATCACTTGTCCTTAGCGGACAAGTAAATGCGCGAGTGGCTCAGCGGTGGAGCACCTCCTTGCCAAGGAGGGGGTCGCGGGTTCGATTCCCGTCTCGCGCTCTCGAAAACCCTTGAAGTTATTGATTTTCAAGGGTTTTCTTGTTGTATGCTAAGGGACATACAAATTTAATCTATCATTTTCTTTATTTTGTGTCAATGAATTCTTATTATCTTCCGTTTTCTGCGTAAGTCGTTACACATCCATCCCATACTTTTTCAAATCCACTTTTCCGTCCACCACTTCAATGCCGTCGGCCTCTAAAAGCTGTGCCTGTCTGCCTGCACCGCCGAAAGCAAATTCGCCGGACAGCTCTCCCTTGGAATTGACTACCCGGTAGCAGGGAATGTTGGCGGGGTCCGGGTTATGGTGCAGGGCGTTGCCGACAGCGCGCGCCATTCGGCTGTTTCCGGCCAATACGGCAACCTGACCGTAAGTGGCAACCTTTCCCCTGGGGATTTTCTTTACTGCTTCATAGATGCGTGCTGCGGCAGTGTTGACAGTCAGGTCGTAGCTCTCCGCAATCATGCGGCGGATTTCTTCATCGGGAACGGTACCGTCCAGAATAACGGTATTCCAATGCTCCTTGTTCTGATGCCAGCCGGGCACGACGGAGGCGTAGGCGCTTCGCCAGAAATCCCGCCATTCCGGGGAAACCTTTACATTCAGATTGATAAAACCGTTTCTTTCATATGTCCAGAGAAATACCTTCCTGCTGCCTTCTGTCCGTACCAGCTGCCAGTTGGGGTCATGAAAGGGGGCATCCTGGTAGGCGCCCGGAAAGGACAGCCCATAGCTTAAAGCTTCTTCTCTTGTTGTCATATTCTTATTACTCCTTTCCCAACCATTAGAAAAGCATCCTTATGTAAAAGAGGATTCTTCAGAATAACACCATTATATTGCATATGGTAAAAGGATTCCAGTATTTTAACGAAACCGTTATTATGGTATAATCAACATTACATGAGCGCGAGAGAACCGGAAGAAATATATTTAAGCGGGAAAGGCGGCGGAACATGAAAATAGCACTAATTTCGGATACCCACGGCGTATGCCGGGAGGAGCTGCTGACGCAGATTAAGAAATGTGATTACCTCATTCATGTGGGGGATTTTGACAGGGAACATGTATATAACACTCTGCAGGAACTGGGCGTACCCATGTATGCGGTGCGTGGAAACTGTGACAGGGGCGATTGGGCGACTTACCTGCATGAATTTTTAGCGGTGCCCATAGGCGGAAAAATGTTTTATCTGGTGCACAACCAGATGGATCTGCCCTATGATTTAACGGATGCGGATTTTATTGTTTACGGGCACACGCATGTGTTTGCACATATGGAAAGGCACGGCAAGGTCTACATCAATCCCGGCACGGCGGGACAGGACAGGGGCGATGGAAAAAGCATGGCAATCCTGACGCTGGAGGACGGAAAGTACCGCCTGGAGCGGATTTACCTGTAAAAAACCACTTGAAACAAAAGGCTTTACGATAGGAATGTCGGGGAAAACGGAAGCCTGCGGTTAAGCAAACGTACCCTTCCTTTTCAGCCGGAAATAATAGGCGAAGCCCACGATATCCGCAATCGCCCAGCCGATGGGAATAGCTGCCCAGATGCCGGTTTCCCCGAAGGGAGCGGACAGAATATAAGCCAATACGACGCGGAGCCCCAGAGAAATGACGGTCAGTATGACAGACATGCCGGGACGGTTGACGGCGCGGTAGAAGCCGTACAGTAAAAACAGGCAGCCGATACCCATGTAGAAAAAGCCTTCCACACGCAGGTAGCGTACTCCGGCGGCGAGAACGGCGGTTTCTTCCGCTTTAACAAAGATGCGGCAAAGCTGCTGGGCAAACAGGCAGACCAATAAGGACAACACGCAGGAAAAGCCGGCGCTTACCAGTACGGCTTTCTGAAATCCCTTGCGAAGCCGTCCGGTTTCTCCGGCGCCGTAATTCTGGGCGGTAAAGGTGGAAAAGGCATTGCCGAAATCCTGCACGGGCAGATAGGCAAAGGTATCGATTTTGACCCCGGCGGCAAAGGCAGCCATGATGACGGGACCGAAGCTGTCCACCAGACGCTGTACCAGGAGAATGCCAAAATTCATGGCGGACTGCTGGAGGCAGGTCATGAGGGAAAGACTGCAGATTTCCCGGATAATACTGTTGTTCCAGCGGAAAGAAGCGGGACGCAGGTCGGGACATTTGAGGGCTACATACAGAAACAGTCCGATGCCCGCCACATACTGGGCAATCACGGTGGCAGCGGCGGCGCCTGCGATGCCGAAGGGCAGTACCATAACGAACAACAAATCCAGGCCGATGTTCAAAAAGGCGGAAATGCCGAGAAACCAGAGAGGTGTCACGGAGTTGCCGATAGCACGCAGCAGGCAGGAGAAAAAGTTATACAAAAAGGTCGCTACGAGACCCGCAAAAATAATTAAAAGATATTCCCGCATGGAGGCATACAATTCCGGGGGTATCTGTAAAAAGATAAGAATCGGATCAAGGAACACATAAATTAGAAGATTGAGAAACAGGGTAATGCCGAATATGAGTAAAAAGGCATGCACCACGGCGCTGCGCAGGGCATTCATGTCCTTTTTTCCGAAATACATGGAAAACAAGGCGCCGGCACCCAGGGATAGACCTAAAAAAATCGAAGTTAAAAAGGTCATGAGGCTGTAGGCGGAACCTACCGCCGCCAGGGCATCTTTTCCCAGCACCTGTCCGACAATCAGGGTGTCGGCAATATTGTAAAACTGCTGGAGCAGGTTGCCGGCAATCATGGGCAGGGCAAACAGGAGCAGCCCCTTTGTAATGTTTCCTTTTGTCATATCACGGTACATTTTTTTTCCTCTTTTCCGAAGTAAAGATATCATGAAGTATAATACAGGAAAGTTAAAAAGGCAAACATGCCGGTAAAAGTGCCCGGAAATTGCCATAAAACAAGTGATTTCCGCAGGTTTATCCTTGACAGAATTCCCTTGGTATTATACTGTTAAGGCAATATATCGTTTTGTATACAAAAGCAGTAGGACGGTGGCTGCGTTAGAGGGAAACGGAAGGGCAACGGACTGCTTTCAGACAGAAAAAAAGGGAAAGGTTAAAATAAAAATATGGGTATCAGAATAGGAATCGATATCGGCAGCAGCACGACCAAAATTGTGGCATTTGAGCAGGAAAAAATGCTGGCTCCCATGGTGGTCAGGGCGGACAGCCAGGTGGCTTCCCTGTACGGCGCGTTCGGACGGTATCTTTATGAGAATAATCTGGAGCTTTCCGACGTGGACGGTGTATATATCACCGGCGTGGGAAGCAAGTATGTGGATAAACCGGTGTACGGACGTCCGACCTACAAGGTGGACGAGTTTGAAGCCACCGGCACGGGTGGCTATTATCTGACGGATAAAAAGGAAGTTATCGTGGTCAGCATGGGCACCGGCAGCTTTTTTGTAAAAGTAACGGAAACGGAAATGAAGCATTTAGGCGGTGTGGGCTTAGGCGGCGGTACCATCTGCGGTCTTTCCGCCATCACTCTCGGTACTTCTGATATTCATGAAATTTCTGCCTTGTCCCGCAAGGGCGATGTGGCAAAAATCGACTTGCGCGTAGGCGATTTGTCCAAGGAGAAACTGCCGGGATTGAATCTGGATGTTACGGCATCCAACTTCGGCAAGGCGGATTCCCAGTCAAGACCTGAGGACGTGGCAGCCGGAATTGTGCACATGGTAATTGAAAATATCTGCCAGACAGGTATCTTGGCCTCCGCCAACACCGGCATTAAAGAGTACATACTCATAGGCGGTCTGACGAAATTCTTTGAATGCCGCCAGATTATAGAGGCGTTTAAAAATCTCTGGGATGTGGAAATCACTATCCCTGAGTATTCGGATTACGCCACGGCAATAGGCGCGGTCATCGCGGACAACGAGGCGCAGAAAATCGAGTAAAGATGCTGACAGCAGGCGTTGCAGGAAATGCAGTAAAAACCACCGACAGCAGGCATTGCGGAAAATGCAGCGTAAAAAGACGGCGGAAAAGTAGGGGGAAGCTTTGAAAAGACGTTACAAAGTATTGACAGCACTTCTGCTGGTTTTCATCATGGGAAGTGCAGTAAGCGGATGCGGCGCGGATACGGATACAGAGACGGGTGTGCCGCCCTATCAGATCTGGGAGCCGCTTGAGCCGAAGGACAATGCGGCAGCCGGGGAGACGGATGATAATTCCCCGGAGCAGGCAGACGGCGCTCAGGACGAAAATGCAGGGCAGGATGCGGCCGGCAAGGGGGATAAGGGACAACCGGGAGAAACTGTTTCTGACGGAAATGTCACAATAACGATTTCCGCAGCCGGTGATGTGACTCTCGGAAATCACCAGAATCAGGAATATGCCTATTCCTTCCGGCAGAAGTATGATGAAGAGGGAGATGCGTACTTCCTGGAAAATGTGAAGGATATCTTTGAGGATGATGACATGACTGTCGTGAATTTTGAAGGTACCTTAACCTATGCCGAAGAGAGAAGAGAAACTACCTATAATATGAAGGGAGACCCTTCTTATATTCAGATTCTGAATGACGGCAGTGTGGAGGCTGTGGGCTTCGCCAACAACCACTGCATGGATTATCTGCAGAAGGGGCATGACGATACGGTGGACTGCTTCAAGGAAGCGGGGCTTACCTATGCTTACGATGCGGTTACCGGCATTTATGAAACCAAGGGCATTAAAATCGGGCTGATTGCCGTCAATGAGGTGGAGCAGGGCGCCGCCGTGGAAAAAATTATCCAGAGCGACATAGACTCTTTAAGAGAACAGGACGCGGACCTTATTATTGTCTGCTGTCACTGGGGCGTCGAAAGTGAAACGCAGCCGGAGGATTACCAGATGGTTCTTGGCAGGAAATGTGTGGACTGGGGAGCGGACTTAGTGCTCGGCAGCCATCCCCATGTTCTGCAGGGTATAGAGCTGTATCAGGGCAAATTCATTGTCTACAGTCTGGCGAATTTCTGCTTCGGCGGTAACCGCAATCCCAAGGATAAGGACACCATGATTTTCCAACAGCAATTTACGTTTGTGGACGGCGTGAAGCAGGAAGACATTGCGGGAAGGGTCATTCCCTGTTCGGTTTCATCGGTGAAGGGGCTCAACGATTTCCGTCCCACGCCGGCGGAGGGCGACGAATATACACGTATTTTACAGAAAATACAGGACTACAGCAGCCCGTTCGGCACGTATTTTGACGCGGACGGCTGGTATGTGGCGCAGTGACAGGAATTTGGATGAAAACAGTATAGAATGAAAAGGCAGCAGAACAGCAAGAGCCTGCATGTGAAGGAAAGGAAGAGGGTTACGATGAAGGAAACGGTTTTGGCAAAATTTGCAGAGGTATTTGGCGGCGCAGAGGGCGCAAGAGTCTTTTTCGCACCGGGACGTGTGAATTTAATCGGGGAGCATACGGACTATAACGGCGGTCACGTTTTCCCGTGTGCGCTGACCATCGGTACTTACGGCGTTGTCCGCAGAAGAGAGGACAGAAAGCTCCGTTTTTATTCCATGAATTTTGAAAATCTGGGGGTTATCGAGTCTTCTCTGGATGATTTGAAGCCTTATAAGGAGGCGGACTGGACGAACTATCCCAAGGGTGTGATGTGGGCATTTGAAGAAAAAGGCATGAAAATTCCCGCAGGTATGGACATTTTACTGAACGGCAACATCCCCAACGGCTCCGGCCTTTCTTCTTCCGCTTCCGTGGAAGTGCTGACGGGCGCCATTCTGCGTGCATTGTTTGGCTTTGAAGTAAGCAATCAGGATCTGGCTTTAATCGGTCAGTTCTCCGAAAATAAGTTCAATGGTGTCAACTGCGGCATCATGGACCAGTTTGCCATTGCCATGGGTAAAAAAGGTCATGCCATTTTCTTGGACACGGCGGATTTATCCTATGAATATGCGCCGGTTGCACTTAAGAATGCCAAAATTGTCATTGCGTGCTCCAACAAGAAGCGTGGTCTGGGCGACTCCAAGTACAACGAAAGAAGAAGCGAGTGCGAAGAAGCGCTGGCAGATATCCGGAGGCATATGGACATTAAATCCCTCGGCGATTTGACCGAAGAGCAGTTTGAGGAAGCGAAGAAGTACATTACCCGTGAGGTCTGCGTCAGACGCGCCAGACATGCGGTTACGGAAAACCGGCGTACCATAAAAGCGGTTGCGGCTCTGAAGGCAAATGACATTGCCCTTTTCGGCAGACTGATGAATGCTTCCCATGACTCTCTGCGCGATGATTACGAAGTGACCGGCATTGAACTGGACACTCTGGTGGAAGAAGCTAGAAAAATAGACGGTGTTGTCGGTTCCCGTATGACGGGCGCCGGTTTCGGTGGCTGTACGGTCAGCATTGTGAAGAACGATGCCATTGTTAAATTTAAGGAAGAAGTCGGCAGGGCATATGCGGACAAAATTGGTTATGCGGCAGACTTTTATGTAGTGGAAATCGGCGACGGTCCGGTGGAACTGTAAGGAAGGTGCGGATTTTACATGATACAGAATGCAATCAGACGGCTGGTGAGGTATGGACTGCAGACCGGTCTTGTAGAAAAAGAGGACGAAATTTATACAACCAACAGACTTATTGAACTGTTCGGACTGGACAGCCCGGAGGTTCAGGGAGAGCAGGCTGACGGAGCCGCAGAGAACGGGGCGGAAGCATCCGGAAAACAGGCTGACGGAGCTGCAGAGGAAGTGTCCGTGGACGCAGCCGATGAGACCGGCAACTTAGAAGGCATCTTAAAAGAGATGCTGGACTATGCGGATGAAAAAGGAATGCTTGCGGCAGACAGCGTGGTTTACAGAGATTTGTTCGATACGAAAATCATGGGGCTTCTGATGCCCCGTCCCAGCGAAGTCATCCGGAAGTTCTACGATTTATACAAAGAGGTTTCTCCCGAAGCGGCTACGGATTACTACTATGATTTAAGCAGAAATTCGGATTACATCCGCCGCTACCGGATTGCACGGGATAAAAAGTGGGTGGCGCCTACCGAATACGGTGATCTGGATATTACCATCAATTTATCCAAACCGGAAAAAGACCCCAAGGCCATTGCGGCGGCGAAAAATGCGCCCCAGTCCGGCTATCCGAAGTGCCTGCTCTGCAAGGAAAACGAAGGATATGCAGGCAGGGTAAATCATCCCGCACGCCAGAACCACCGCATTATTCCGGTGACCATCAACGGTTCCCGGTGGGGCTTCCAGTATTCTCCTTATGTATATTACAATGAGCACTGCATCGTTTTTAATTCGGAGCATGTTCCTATGAAAATCGAGCATGCCACGTTTTGCAAGCTCTTTGATTTTGTAAAGCAGTTCCCGCATTATTTTGTGGGTTCCAATGCGGATTTGCCGATTGTGGGCGGTTCCATTTTGAGCCACGACCATTTTCAGGGCGGTCATTACGAATTTGCCATGGCGAAAGCGCCGGTGGAGGAAACCTTCTGGGCAGCAGGCTTTGAAGATGTGGAAGCAGGCATTGTGAAGTGGCCCATGTCCGTTATCCGTCTGAGCGGCACCGATACGGACAGAATTATTGCGCTGGCGGATAAAATTCTGGCAAACTGGAGGGGCTATACGGACGAGGAAGCCTTTATTTATGCGGAAACGGACGGCGAACCTCACAACACCATTACCCCCATTGCCCGGCGCAGAGGAAAGCTCTATGAGCTGGATCTGGTGCTGCGGTGCAACATTACCCCCATTGCCAGAAAGCGAGGGGATAAATACGAATTGGACCTGGTTCTCCGCAACAACATCACAACGGCGGAGCATCCGCTGGGTGTATATCATCCCCATGCGAAGCTGCACCATATCAAGAAAGAAAACATCGGTCTGATTGAGGTTATGGGTCTGGCGGTTCTGCCTGCCCGGTTGAAGCAGGAGCTGGCGGACTTAAAGGATGCCATTCTTGCCGGTAAGGATTTGCGGGCATCGGAAGAGCTTTGCAAGCATGCGGACTGGGTGGAGGAATTTTTACCCAAATACACCGTGACGGCGGACAATATCGAGGGCATTTTAGAAAAAGAAGTGGGTCTTGTGTTTGCGGAAGTCCTTACGGATGCCGGCGTTTACAAGCGCACGCCTGAGGGCAGAAGGGCATTCCACAGATTTCTTGCTACATTGGAGTAATTATGTTAAAACAATTTACAAAATATGTTCTGCAAAGTGTTGCCGGAATGGTGGGCATTTCTGTCTACATTCTGGCAGACACTTTCTTTATCTCCCTGTATTCCGGCGCGGACGGGCTGGCCGTCTTAAATCTGATTTTGCCGGTATTCGGTCTGGTGTATGCCATTGGCGCCATGATCGGCATCGGCTCGGCTACCCGGTACCGTATCAGCAAGGCGAAGGGAGAGCCGGTGGATTTTTATTTTACACAATCCGTTTTGTGCAGTGTGCTGTGCAGCATTCCGTTTATGCTTATCGGTATTTTTCTGCCGGAAAAGTTGCTGCAGCTTCTGGGCGGCGATGCGGCGCTGACGGCGCTGGGTAAGGATTATCTGCGTATCATTCTGATAGCCTCTCCTTTTTTCATGACGAATTACACATTTACGGCTTTCACGCGCAACGACCATGCACCGGCAACTGCCATGCTGGGTTCCATTGCGGGAAGTCTGTTCAATATTGTGTTTGACTATGTGTTTATGTTTCCCATGGGTCTGGGGATGAACGGTGCGGCGCTGGCAACGGCAGTGTGTCCGGCGGTCACTATGTCTGTATGCTGCATGCATCTTTTCGGTAAGAACAATCATGTGGAATTTGGATTCCACAGGCCTTCCCTCCGGCATCTGTTTTCCTGCTTCCAGCTTGGAATATCGGCTTTTGTGGGGGAGATTTCCTCTGCTGTTACCACCATTGTGTTTAATATGCTGATTTTGTCCCTTGCCGGTAATATCGGCGTGGCGGCATATGGTGTAATTGCCAATATTTCCATCGTGGCAATGTCTATCTTTAACGGTCTGGCGCAGGGCGTCCAGCCATTAATCAGTGAATATTACGGGAAAGGCGATACAGCGCATGTGAAAAAGCTCCTGAAGTGGAGCCTGCTTACCGGTCTGGCTACGGAAATCATTATAGTGGGCACCGTTTTTCTGGCTACCGGTCCGCTGATTTCCATTTTTAACAGCGAACAGAGTGCAGAGCTTGCCCGTTATGCCGATGACGGAATACGGCTGTACTTTCTGGGATATCTGGTTGCCGGCATCAATATCGTGCTGGTGGCTTACTTTTCTGCTGTGGACAAGCCCAGGCCCGCAATCACGGGTTCCCTGCTCCGCGGGGTTGTGGCGATTGTCTTTTTTGCCATACTTCTTTCCTCTTTATTTGGCATGACAGGCATCTGGCTTTCCTTCCCCTGTGCCGAGGTACTGACGTTTGCAGTGGTACTGGTATTGTCGCGGGTGAAGTGACAGTGTACGCTGAATGCTGTATGAAGAGTCCGTAGGTATTCAGGTTGCTCTGCGTGAAGTAGCAGTGTGTGTTTGACTGTTGCCCGGTGATATGAAACTTCTGTCATAATGCTGCATATAGTAGTATAACTTATCCTTTGGAGTGTACTATGGCTTTTTGCAGAACGATAATTCATATCATACAGCCGGGCGACTCTTTTTATAAATTAGCGCAGAAGTACCGGACGACGGTGCCGGATATTATGATGCGCAATCCCGGCGTCAATCCTTATAATCTGCAGGTGGGAGGAAAATTGTATATCTGTTCCGGCGTGGGACAGAACGACATGCAGGAAGAAGAACTGAAGCTGAACAATGAAATGCGGGAGAGCTGGATGCAGCATATTTACTGGGAGCTTATCTTCCAGTCGGCATTTTTGAATGACCTTCCCGGTAAGAGTGCCGTGGAAGAAAGACTGCTGCAGACCGCAGAGGATATTGCTTCCGTCTTTGCTCCTTTTTATTCGGAAAATAAGATTTCCGCATTAACGGATCTTTTGGAAGAGCATATAGAAATTGCAGGAAAAATCCTGCAGGCGATGAAGGATGGCGATATAGAGGAAGAAGAAAAGCAGGATGCTTTGTGGCGGGACAATGCCGCCGGGCTGGCTAAATTCTGGTCGGACAATAATTCCGAGTATGATTACGGCGAGCTGACCATGTACCTGAACCGTCACCTCGATATGACCAAGAATATCATGGAAGCGGAGCTGTCCGGCGATTATAATGAAGTTATCCGGTTGTTTGCCGAGCAGGAAAACCAGATTATGGAGTTAGCGGATTATCTGACAGAGGGTCTGATACAGAAGTTTTTGTAGGGGAAAATGCTACAATCATGGAAAGAACGGAAGAAGTGAGAAAATGAAATTTTTACTGGTGGCAGTAAATGCCAAATATATTCATTCCAATCCGGCGGTTTACAGCCTGAAAAGGTTTGCCGGGGAATACACCGATGCGGTGGAGATTGCCGAATACACCATCAACAACCGCATGGAGGACATTTTAGAGGATATTTACCGGAGAAAGCCGGATGCCATCGGTTTTTCCTGCTATATCTGGAACATCGGCATGGTCGAAAAGCTGATGGGCGAGCTGCACAAGCTTCTGCCCCAGCTGCCGGTGTTTTTAGGCGGACCGGAGGTCACCTATGATGCGGATAAGCTTTTGCGGAAATATCCGTATCTCACCGGCATCTTTATCGGCGAAGGTGAAGCGACCTTTGCCCAGGTGGTGAAGTATTATGTGAAGAAAAATCCGGAGTCCCTTGAGGATATTCCGGGTCTGATGTTAAGAAGCGGTATGACACCGGAAAGAAAACCTCTTAATCTGACGGATGTGCCGTTTTTATACGATGATATGGCGCCCTTTACCAACCGGATTATTTACTATGAAACCCAGCGCGGCTGTCCGTTCCGTTGCAGCTACTGTCTGTCATCCATTGATAAAACCGTGCGTTTCCGGGATATTGAGGTGGTAAAGAAGGAGCTCGCTTTTTTCCTGGAGAAAAAGGTAAAGCAGGTTAAATTTGTAGACAGGACCTTTAACTGCAACCACGACCATGCCATGGCTGTCTGGCAGTATCTGTATGAACATGACAATGGTGTCACCAACTTCCATTTTGAGATTGCGGGAGATATTCTCCGGGAAGATGAGATTGCACTGGTGGCAAAGATGCGTCCCGGCCTGGTACAGTTTGAAATCGGCGTGCAGTCCACCAACACCGACACGCTGCGGGAAATCCGCCGTGTGATGGACATTGAAAAGCTGAAACAGGTGGTGGCTGCCCTAAAAGCGGCACACAATGTGCATATTCATCTGGATTTGATAGCGGGTCTTCCTTATGAAGATTATGACAGCTTTGCCCGTTCCTTTGATGACGTATATGCCATGGAGCCGGAACAGCTCCAGCTTGGTTTCTTAAAGGTGCTGAAAGGCTCCTATATGGCAGAGATGGCGGAAAGCTATGGTCTTGTTTATACCGATTACGCACCGTATGAGGTGTTGTATACCAACTGGCTCTCCTTCACGGAAATCTGCCGGCTGAAACGGATAGAAGAAATGGTGGAAATCTACTACAACAGCGGGCAGTTTGCACACAGCCTGCCGGTGATGATTGCGGATTTTGGAAGTAGAATGGTAGCGGGGCAGCAGGCTTTAGCGGAAGAGCAGCATGGACGTGCGGTTTCGGGACAGGGAGCTTTTGCCTTTTATGAAGCTTTGGCGGCTTTCTATGAAGAACAGGGCTTCTTTGTGGAAACACCCTCCCGGATTTACCGGTATCAGGCGCTGCTTTCCTTTGCGAAAACCATCCATCCGGAGCGCGAAGAACTGTATAGGGAGCTGCTTCTCTTTGATTTGTATGTGCGGGAAAATCTAAAGAGCCGGCCGGACTTCGCTCCTGATTTACATGATCTGCAGTCTGTAATACATGCATTTTATAAAAAAGAAGAATCGGAAAGAAGGTATCTGCCACATCTGTCGGAAATATCGGCGCCCCAGCTGTCACGTATGACACATTTAGAGCCGTTTTCTTATTCTGTGTGGGCGACAGATGTGTCTGAAGTGAAGAGATTGCCGGAACAGGCATTCCTTTTATTTGATTATGACCACAGAGATCCGCTGACAAGGGAGGCAAAAGTACTATGGCCGGAAAACGTGTAACAGAAATTTTAGAGAGAATGGATGCCCATTACGGCACGGACTTCAGGTGCTCCTTAGACCATGAAAATGCGTGGCAGCTTTTGATTGCCACCATGTTAAGCGCCCAATGTACGTATGCCAGGGTGAATATTGTTACGAAGGATCTGTTTGTGAAATATCCTTCCGTGGAGGCATTTGCGGCAGCAGACCTAAAGGAGCTGGAGCAGGATATCCATTCCACCGGCTTTTACCATAACAAGGCGAAAAACATCATTGCCTGCTGCAAGGACCTTATGGAGAAATACAACGGGGAAGTGCCCTCCGGTATTGATGAACTGACCTCCCTGGCAGGTGTGGGGCGAAAGACGGCAAATGTGATCCGGGGAAACATTTTCCATGAGCCCAGCATCGTGGTGGATACCCATGTGAAGCGGATTTCCTTAAAGCTCGGTATTACGAAATCGGACGACCCCGTTAAGGCGGAGCAGGAGCTGATGAAGGTGCTGCCCAAGGACCACTGGATTTTATACAACATCCAGCTTATCACCTTCGGCAGGGAAATCTGCAAGGCGCCGACACCAAAGTGCGACGAGTGTTTCCTTACGGATTTATGTCCTTCCTATAAGAAAGAAAGTGCTGACAAGAGAAAAGAAACTTCGGACAGACGGAGTGAAACCACCGGCAGAAAACGGGGAAAAAAGACAGAAAATGGATAAAATAAGTGATTACCTGTGTGTGGATTTGGAAACCACAGGCTTAAACCCGAAAACAGACAAAATCATAGAAATCGGCGCCGTGAAGGTGCGTGGCGGGAAAATAGCGGACACCTTCCAGACGCTGGTTAACCCCTGCAGGCCTTTGGAGGAACGGATTACGGGGATTACAGGCATTACGGATGACATGCTTTTTGACAAGCCTGTCATAAACGAGGTGCTGCCGGATTTCCTGCACTTTGCGGGAGAGGATATTCTGCTGGGACACAGTGTGCTTTTTGATTATTCATTCTTAAAAAAAGCGGTGGTGAACGGAAAGGGAAGCTTTGAACGGGAAGGGCTGGATACCTTGAAAATTGCCAGAGTATATCTGACGGAGCTGCCCCACCGGAGCCTGCCTTATCTGTGTGAGCATTTTGGAATTTCGCATAAGGCGCACAGGGCGCTGGGGGATGCCATGGCAACGGTCGCTCTCTACGATAAGCTATGGGAGCTTTTTTCCGGAAAAGAGGGCGCTGAGAAATATTTTCAGCCGCATAAACTCAATTATCAGGTGAAAAAAGATGCGCCGGCAACGGCGGCGCAAAAAGAAAGGTTATATAAACTGTTGGAGCTGCATAAAATTACGGTAGAGTATTCGATTGAGCATCTGACCCGGAGCGAAGCCAGCCGCTATACGGACCAGATCCTTGCAAAGTACGGACGATGACCTTGCTGCTTAAGGAGGAAAGCCCGGAAGCTTTTTCGATAAGGCTGTATTTCAGGTCACTTTCACCCTCCTCGTCATACAGATCCGCTAAAAGAAAGTAGGTGTGGCTCACATCGGTGCCGATGGAAACGGCATATTCCAAAACCTGCCGGCATTCTTTTTTTGCCCCGCCCCGGTACAGGACTTCCGCCCATTTCTGCAGGGTGGAGACAAGCAGGGTGTAGTTCTGGTCGTACTCGGTAAGGCATGTGATGTTGGCGGTGCCGTAGGAGAGCTTTAAGTCCGTGTTGGTGTATCCGGTCAAATTGACGATTTTCTGGGTGGACAGGCTCCTTAAGATTTCCTTGCATTCCTCGGAGATGGTTTCATTTGCTGCGGCATCGTCGGTATTTCGGACGGCTGCGGCATCGCCGGTATTTCGGACGGCTGCGGCATCGCCGGTGATGTGGCAGGCAAGCGGCAGCTCCTCCGGAGGAATGGTAATATAAGGAAGATTGTCGAGCGATTTGCGTCTGGTGTGGTTGGCCTCTTCTTCCCGTTTCCAGAAGGCTTCCTTCATGCTCTTTTCCATTTTGGAATGGCGCTTGTTCAAAAGGAAGATTAGCAGACAAAAACTGATTAAACTGGACAAAAATAATGTTTTCATATATAATATCCTTTCAGTAGAAATAGTGCCTGCAGGGGTCTGCAGGTTGTGGAAAGGCATGGTAGCGTTATGTTTAATATCTACAGCAGGAAAACAAAAAAGATAATTTCCGCCGTGATTATTATTTTCTTAATCATAGCGATGGTGCTTCCCATGGCACTTGGTATGTAGGTTGCCGCAGGAGCAGGCAGTGTGGTTGGCCGCCATGTGCAGCATGTTCCGCAGCATTATGGTAGCATATTTTCCCGCGGATGACAATTGCGGGAAGGTTTTGAGGAGTAGAGGATATGAAAAAAATGGTTTCAAAAGCAATGCTGCTTTTGGGTACTGTCTTTTGCGCTTTTTCCCTCCTTACGGTAAACGTGGAGGCAAAGGGCGATGACACTCTGAAAAAGGGCGTCTATGCGGAAGAGATTTCTCTTGCCGGCATGACAGAAGAAGAAGCAGCGGAAGCAATCAATGCGTATGTGGATTCTTTGAAAGAAGCGGAAATCACACTTCTTGCAGCAGGCGATAATGAAGTGACGGTAACGGCGGGTGAGCTGGGGCTTTCCTGGAAAAATACCGACATTATCGAAGAGGCAAAGGAGCTCGGCATGCACGGCAATGTGGTGCAGCGATACAAGGAGCTGAAGGATTTAGAGAATGAAAATAAGGTCTATCCCATTGAATTGGGATTTGATGTAACCGCCATCAATAATGTGCTGGTAGAGAAGTGCAGCGTTTTTGACCGGGAGGCCATTGACTATACACTGACCCGTGAAAACGGTGCGTTTAAGATTACGGACGGACAGACAGGGTATCGTCTGGATGTGGAAACTTCCATTGATGAAGTGTACGATTACATGACAAACAAGTGGGCAAGAGGAAACGAAACCATTGCCCTGACGGTGGAAGAGGAGCAGCCCCGGGGAAATGAGGAAGAGCTTTCCTTAGTAAAAGATGTGCTGGGTACTTATACCACAACCTACAAGAGTTCCAATTCCAACAGAAGCGGCAACATAGCCAACGGCTGCCGACTGATTGACGGCACTACCCTTTATCCCGGAGACGAATTTTCCACCTACCAGACAGTTTCTCCTTTCTCCGAGAAAAACGGATACTATATGGCGGGTTCTTATCTGAACGGCAAGGTTGTTGACTCCCTCGGCGGCGGTATCTGCCAGGTTTCTACCACCCTTTACAATGCCGTTCTGTTATCCGAGCTGGATGTGACGGAGCGTTACAATCACTCCATGATTGTCAGCTATGTAAGTCCCTCCGCGGATGCGGCGATTGCCGAGTCTTCCGGTAAGGATTTCAAATTTGTAAACAATACAGAGCATCCTGTTTACATAGAAGGACATACAGAGGATAAAAAGATTACCTTCACCATCTATGGTGTGGAAACAAGACCGGCGAACCGTACGGTGGAATATGAAAGCGAAATACTGGAAACCATTAACCCCACATCTGACGCCCTTTATCCGGATGCTGCTTATCCGCTGGGTTACATCAGTGTGACAGGCGCCCACATCGGCTACAAGGCAAGACTCTGGAAGGTGGTAAAAGAGGACGGCGTGCAGGTAAGCAGGGAAGTGGTAAACAGCAGCAACTACAAAATGGTTCCCAGAAGCGCAGTCGTTGGTGTTTCAACCGCAGATGCCAATGCGTATAATGAGATTATGGCAGCGTGCGGCACCGGCAGCATTGACCATGTGAAAAACGTGATTGCCATTCTTAACGCACAGCAGGCAGCGGCGGCGCCTACAGCACCCACTGAATAAACATAAGAAGGTATTGTGTATGAAGGTCGGTAAAGTATCGGAAAGTGTTTTGAAACGTTCCGTCTTAAAGCAGATTACCAATCAGAATAAGGAAGTTAAAAATGGCGCAGGCATAGGGGAAGACTGCGCTGTTTTTGCGCAGAAAAACGGATACACGGTACAGTCCGTCCAGACCTTTTTTGTGACATCTCCGTCAGAAGTATATGTGCCCATTATGAAGGCGGTGAACGGCATAGCCGTAAGAGGAGCCCATCCCGTGGCGGTGCTTCTGACACTTCTGCTTCCGGCGGATACGGAGGAAAGCTTCTTAAGAGAGCTGATGAAAAAAGCCAACGAAGCGGCGGGCATTTTACATATTCAGATTGCGGGAGGTCACACGGAGGTGTCGGAAAATTGCAGTGTTCCGTATGTGACGGCAACCGCCATCGGCAGCGTGGAAGGAGAAGCCCTTTTTGAAAATCACATCCGGCCAGGTCAGGACATTGTTCTTACGGGGCAGGTGGGATGCGAAGGGGCGGGACTCTTAGCCACCCGTTATGAAGAACGGTTAGCGGAACGTTATCCGCTTCATATGATAGAAAAAGCGCAGGCTTTCCTGCAGGAATTGTCCATCCTTCCGGAGGCCGCCACCGCCATAAAGTCCAATGCGGGCGCCATGCATGATGTATCCGGCGGAGGCATTTTTGCTTCCCTCTGGGAACTGGCAGAGAGCGCCGGTGTTGGACTGGCCGTAGACCTGAAAGCAATACCCATCAGACAGGAGTGCGTGGAAGTATGCGAGTTTTTCGGCATAAGTCCCTATGAAATGCTCTCCGGCGGAAGCCTCCTCATTACCACTGACAACGGCGAACACTTGGTCAGGGATTTGAAGGAAGCGGGAATTTTGGCAGCGGTAATCGGAAAGATAACGGATAACAACGACAGAGTTGTCATAAACCAGGAGGAAAAGCGTTTCTTAGACCGTCCTGTCTCGGATGAATTCAGCAAGATAAAAGGAGAAAACCTATGAGAGAAGAATTATTGCGTATTATAGAGAAAAACAGCCGTATGGATTTGAAGGAACTGGCAGTCATCTTAGGTGTGGAAGAAGTGGATGTGGTAAATGAACTGGCTGCGCTTGAAGCAGAAGGCATTATCTGCGGTTATCACACCATGATCAACTGGGAAAATACCAACATTGAAAAGGTAAATGCACTGATTGAGGTGCGTATTACCCCGCAGAGAGGACAGGGCTTTGACAGCTTTGCCGAAAGAATTTACAAATATGCAGAAGTAAATTCTGTATATCTGATTTCCGGTGGGTATGACCTTCTAGTATCTCTGGAGGGAAAGTCTCTGAGAGAGGTTTCCAATTTTGTTTCCGACAAGCTTGCCACATTGGACGGCGTGCTGAGCACCGCTACCCATTTTGTCTTAAAGAAATACAAGGACCACGGCACCATTTTAACCAGCAAATACGAAGATGAAAGAGAGTTGATTACGCCATGAGAGATCCATTATCCAGACAGGTCGTAGAGTTAAAACCCTCCGGAATCCGTAAATTTTTCGATATTGTCAGCGAAATGAAGGATGCTATTTCTTTAGGTGTGGGCGAGCCCGACTTTGCCACCCCCTGGCATATCCGCGATGAGGGTATTTATTCTCTGGAACAGGGACATACCAAATATACTTCCAACGCAGGTCTTATGAAGCTACGTGAGGAAATCTGTCATTATCTTTATCGGACACAGGGCATTCATTACCATCCGACCAGAGAAGTGCTGATTACCGTGGGCGGTTCCGAGGCCATTGATATCGGTATTCGCGCCATGATAAATCCGGGCGAAGGAGAGGAAGTGCTGATTCCCCAGCCTTCTTATGTTTCCTATGAGCCTTGCACAATTTTGGCGGGCGGCAAGCCGGTCATTATCGATTTGAAGGCAGAAAACGAATTCCGCCTGACACCGGAGGAGCTGAAAGCAGCCATTACTCCCAAGACAAAGCTGTTAATTCTTCCTTTCCCCAACAACCCGACCGGGGCCATAATGGAAAAGAAGGACTTAGAGGCGATTGCAGATATTATTATTGAAAACGACATCTATGTCATGTCTGACGAAATCTACGGAGAACTGACCTACAAGGACAAGCATGTGTCCATTGCCAGTCTGCCCGGCATGAAGGAGAGAACCCTTCTGATCAATGGTTTCTCCAAGGCGTATGCCATGACCGGCTGGAGACTCGGCTATGTGTGCGGACCGCAGAATATTATCGAGCAGATGACGAAAATTCACCAGTTTGCAATTATGTGCGCGCCCACCACGGCACAGTATGCCGCTATCGAAGCTCTGAAAAACGGCGACGAGGATATCGTTGAAATGCGTACCGCCTACAACCAGAGAAGACGTTTCCTGATGCATGCTTTCCGTGAAATGGGTCTGGAATGCTTTGAGCCTTACGGCGCTTTCTATGTATTCCCCTGTATCAAGGAGTTCGGCATGACCAGCGAAGAATTTGCCACCCGTTTCCTGGAGGAAGAAAAAGTGGCAGCGGTTCCCGGTGATGCGTTCGGCGCAAGCGGCGAGGGCTACCTGCGTATTTCCTACGCTTATTCACTGGAGAAGCTGAAAATGGCGATGGAACGCCTGGCGCATTTTATTACGAAGCTGCGCGAGGAGAAGGGAAAATAGAAAATGCACATTGTACTTCATCAGCCGGAAATCCCGGCGAATACAGGAAACATCGGCAGAACCTGTGTTGCAACAGGCACATCCCTGCATCTGATTGAGCCGCTCGGTTTTCATCTGGATGAGAAATCCATAAAAAGAGCGGGCATGGACTACTGGGAGCATCTGGATGTAACCCGCTATATGAATTATGAGGAGTTTCTGGCAAAGCATCCCGGTGCAAAAATCTGGATGGCTACCACCAAGGCAAAACATGTCTATACCGATGTGCAGTTTGGACCGGATGATTTTATCATGTTCGGCAAGGAGAGTGCCGGTATACCCGAAGAAATTCTTGTGGACAACGAGGAAACCTGCATCCGTATTCCCATGTTGCCGGATATCCGTTCCCTGAATTTATCTAATTCTGTGGCGATTGTGCTGTACGAAGCCCTGCGCCAGAACCAATTTGCCGGCATGCAGACCGAAGGGGAGCTTCACCGCCTGCACTGGAATTCCTGATAACGTAAAAGTTGGCAATTTATTGTTTTCCATTCATAAAAAATTAAGAAAAAGCTTTCCGGTTCTTTAAGAATTAGCAGTGGAAATCTGCTATACTGAACAACCGGAGGCTTTTTTTATGTTGGATGAGGGAAACGAAAGAGAAGAATTAAATTTAGATATGGCATTTGCGCCGAGGACGCAGCCGGGGAATGAGCGTCATGTCAGAAGAGTGATGACGGAACAAGCAAAAAAGAATTCCCGTGAGAAGCGAAAGCAGGCAGAACAGGAATACCGAGCCAGAAGAATACCGTTGGAGAAAGAGCAGCGCTCAAAGACCGGGCACCGCAGGGCGCGCTGCAAAAAGCCGGGGAAAAGATTTCTCAGGCTCCTGTTTGCTGAAGTATTTTTTATTCTGCTGGCGGCGGTTCTTATCATTTCGGTAATCCGCCTGCTTTCCAATGGTAAAGCTGCGCAGGCTGTGAAAAATCTGCAGAGACAGATTTCTGTCCTGGACTATAAGAACGTGGAAAAGCCGGAGTGGGAGGAAGCTTTTCTGACACCAAACGATTACTCCCGACCCGGAGAACGACTGCCGGAGGTCAACAGTATTTTCGTGCATTATACGGCAAACCGCAATACCAGCGCCGCACAGAACCGAAGCTATTTTGAGTCCCTGAAAGATACGCACGAAAGGTCGGCAAGCGCACATTTTATCATTGGTTATGACGGGGAAATCATTCAATGCATTCCGTTTGAGGAAATTGCCTATGCGGTGAAAACCAGAAACTATGACTCCATTTCCATTGAGTGCTGTTACAAGAGTGCGGACGGCAGTTTTACGAAAGAAACCTACGACTCTCTGATACATCTGCTGGCATATCTGGTGAAAAAATACGGACTTTCCACGGATGATATTCTGCGGCATTATGACTGTGGCGGCAAAAAATGTCCGCTTTATTATGTGGAGCATGAGGACGATTGGGAGCAGTTAAAAAGGGATGTGGAAAAACTCCTGAAATGATGTATAATAGAAAGGAAAATGCTTGCGGTATTTTATGCGGAAGCAGAAAATAAATCTATTTGTCATTTATGAGGAGCACACACATGAAAAATATTTTATCCCCTTCTATTTTATCCGCAGATTTTGCAAAATTAGGTGAGCAGCTTGCCCTGGTGGACCAGGCAGGCGCCCAGTATATACACATAGATGTAATGGATGGACTTTTTGTGCCATCCATTTCTTATGGTATGCCGGTGATTAAATCCATCCGTAAAACTACCGACAAGATTTTTGATGTCCATCTGATGATTGTGGAACCGGAGCGGTACATTCAGGAGTTTATCGATTGCGGTGCGGACCTGATTACTTTTCACCTGGAGGCAACCGAAAAGGCAGCGGAAATCATTGACGAAATTCATCGTCAGGGCAAGAAAGCCGGTATCTCCATTAAACCGGGCACAGATGTGGAAGCAGTCAGACCTTATCTCGGAACAGTGGATATGATTCTGGTTATGACCGTGGAGCCGGGCTTTGGAGGTCAGTCCTATATTGACTACTGCACGGACAAGGTGAAAGCAGTCCGCAAAATGGTGCAGGAAAGCGGCAGGGACATTGATATTGAAGTGGACGGCGGCATCAATTTAGACAATATCTCCATGGTGCTTGCAGCAGGCGCCAATGTGGCAGTGGCAGGCTCCGCCGTGTTTAAGGGCGACATCGCGGGCAATGTAGAGGCTTTCTTGGCGAAGATGCAGTAGGAAACCCGGTTTGAATCTGACGGTTTGAATCTGACGGTTTGAATTTGACGGTTTGACTTTGTGAGGGGATGAGCCTGTCAAAGTCAAAGAAGAAAGCAGGAAGTAGGACTTAAATTTGACTCCATGAGGGGAAGAGTCTTCCTGGGTCAAAGGAAAGGGCAGGCCCCCCAGGCTGGGGTTTGACTCTATGAGGGAAGGCGCCTGTCAGAGTCAAAGAAGAAAGAGGGAAGCAGAGCTTAAATTTGACTCCATGAGGGGAAGTGTCTTCCTGGGTCAAAGGAAAGGGCAGGAAGCCCGGAGTGGGATTTGACTCTATGAGGGAAAAAGCCTGTCAGAGTCAAAGAAGAAAGAGGGAAGCAGAGCATAAATTTGACCCTGCAAGAGGATATGCCAAGTTGAGTCAAAGAAAAGGGCAGGCCCCCCGGGCTGGGGTTTGACCCTATGAGGGAAAGAGTCTGTCAGAGTCAAAGAAGAAAGAGGGAAGCAGAGCATGGATTTGACCCTGCAAGAGGATATGCCAAACTGGGTCAAAGGAAAGGGCAGGAAGCCCGAGCTGGGGTTTGACTCTATGAGGGAAAGAGTCTGTCAGAGTCAAAGAAGAAAGAGGGAAGCAGAGCATAAATTTGACCCTGCAAGA
>OHHH01000086.1_pt1 | contig 40046 bp, 38 predicted proteins | sample 1567951 | NCBI WGS metagenome assembly OHHH01 (sample SAMEA3879550, study PRJEB24766) | human gut metagenome | biome: human-associated habitat; feature: feces | place: USA | collected 1985/1987 | reverse complement strand
GAGCTATTTTGCAACAGCCCCTTTGGAAAAGCCGGTCAAGTTGGCCGGAATTATTTTTTGGCATGGGGCATTTTTGTCTGCTCCTTCAGAAAATCGTATACACATATCTTTGGAATGCGGTACACGTTTCCAACCCGGAAGCATTTGATCTGTCCGCCGTTCAGAAGCTGGTACGCATTTGCCTTGCAGATACCTAGCATTTCCCGAAGCTGGGGGACGGTGACGATATCCGGGTACTCCTCAAAGAGCTGTGTGAAGTCCGTGGATTTCTTTTTCATCTGTGTGACCTCCTAATCAGAGAATTTGAGCTTTCAGAATCTGTCGGTAGTCCGCGTAGTGTGGACTAAGAACATAGTCTATGACGCATTCTTTAGGAATCAAATACTCCCCACGGATCTTGAAGCTCTTTACGGTTTTGTTTTGAAGAAGCCGCTGTGCCTGAACATAACCTATGCCGCCAAGCATCTGACGGAAATCTTCAAAGCGAACCATGTCTCCGTAGTCCTTCCAATGGGTCTCATAGAACTTTCTGGTTTTCATTTTCTCCCCCCTTGAAACTGGTAGTGTTGGTGAGCATCCCTCCAAACATCCCTCCAAAGCGTCAAAAACCGTGACAAATTGGGTGCTTTAAGATTGTTGTGAGTTCACCAAGATTATATTGACTTTTGAAATATTTTGCGTTAAAATACAACCCGTATGGGGAAAAGGAAAAGAAATTCCGAAGAATTCTGTGCATCTCTATACTCCCTGATGCAGGTGCATTCCGGATGGGGATTGGCACTTAAAATCCCTCGGCCCAAAAACCGTACGGGTTCGATTCCCGTTGGCGGCACCATTTTGGGAGCGGACACTCGGAGATGAAATGCTCTGAGTGACCGTTTTTTGCTCCAAAATGCCAATAATTGCATTGGCAGAGTTGATTTTGGAATTCTCGTCCAGATGCGTGTAAATATTGGCGGTTGTTCCGATGGTACTGTGACCAAGCCACGCCTGAATTTCCTTCATGGGGACACCCTGGGCAAATAAAAGCGTTGCACAGCTATGCCCTTACGGTATAATTACGACAAACCGGAAAAGCCCCGTATATCAAGGGTTTTCGGTTATCTGGCAAGGTTTTTCATCCTTTTCCAAACCGAAAAATCGAGCCGCGAAGTAGTTATATCGTAGGGGGTGTTATAGTAACGACAAAAATAAAATACCGTTTGGGCGGGCTGTCAGCCCGTCCAAGAAATCAGGACATTTCCTCTGAAAAGAAGAAATGTCCTTTTTTTGTACCCAAAATCAGATGCCGACAGGAGGAACACAATGCCTGAAAAAACCGTGCAGAAGGAACCGGACAAAAAGCCCGCGCCATCCAAAAAGCCGAAACCGCAGCAGGAAGTAGTTGTTCAGATTTCGCTCTCTGAGCTGCATCCGTTCCCGGATCACCCCTTTCAGGTGCGGGAGGATGCGTCCATGCAGGAAACCGCCGAAAGCGTTAAGGAATACGGCGTCCTCGTCCCCGCGCTGGCGCGGCCACGGGAGGACGGCGGCTATGAGCTGATCGCAGGCCACCGCCGCAAACACGCCTGTGAGCTGGCGGGGCTGGCCACCATGCCCGTCATTGTCCGCGACATTGACCGGGACGCTGCCACCATTATCATGGTGGACAGCAACCTCCAGCGCGAGAATATTCTTCCATCCGAACGCGCCAAAGCCTACAAGATGAAGATGGAGGCCATCAAGCGGCAGGGCACACGAACGGATCTGACTTCGCCGAAAATTTCGGCGAAGTTCCGCAGCGATGATGAAGTTGGTCAGGATGCCGGTGTGAGCGGAGATACCATCCGCAACTACATCGCCCTGACGCAGTTAGTCCCGGAGCTTCAGCAGATGGTGGACGAGAAGAAAATCGCCCTCAGTCCCGCCTATCAGCTTGCGGCGCTGACACCCAAGGAGCAGGGCTTGCTTCTGGAAACCATCGACAGCGAACAGGCCACCCCCTCACTCTCGCAGGCGCAGCGGATGAAAAAGCTCAGTCAGAGCGGCGAGCTAAACGAGGACACCATGCTCTCCATTATGACGGAGCAGAAGAAACCGGAGAAAAACGACATCACCCTTTCTGGTGAAAAGCTCCGCAAATACTTCCCGCGTTCCTATACCCCGTTCCAGATCGAGAACACCATTTTCAAATTACTGGACGCATGGCAGAAAAAGCGCCAGCGCGACCAGAGCCGTTGAGCGGACAAGCAGTTTGTTTGTCCGCTATTTTCATGTCAAAAGGAGGACGCCATGTATATCAACACATTCAAATATACCCCCAAAGATGTGAGCTGCCAGCTCTGTACCGAGTATGTGAAAAAGCTGGGCTGTACCGCCCTGCGCTGCCCGTGGCTGGCCGAGCGTATCGAGGCCGGTGTGGTCGGCTACCGCGAGGCCGTCATGGAAACATTCCCCCGCGACCGCCGCCTGTCCTCGCGCCTGAACCTGCTGATCAAGCACTATCCCGGAAGCCTTTGGAGCAACGAGCAGCATGAGCGCAGGATGCAGTATCAGTGCGCCGTGCAGGGCTATCGCCGCCGCAGAGACACCAACGCCTACTATGCGGCCATGTACCTGCTGACCTCCAACGACGATGTTTACCGCCGCACGGCAAATTGCTTCTGCAAGGACGGGATCGAGTTCGGCTATGCGGTGCTGAAAAACACCTCGCCGCACAACTACGCACTGTTCATGGCAGCGCGCGACCTCTGCGACAAGACGGAGGCCGTCACGATGGCGGACTTGGCGGAACCGGAGGTCATTGACCCGGAGGCGCTGCGCCTGATCGTCAACGCCACTCTGATCGCCCGCTATGGGCTTGCCGCCTTTCAGATCAGAGCGCGAGGTGCCGAATATGAACGCTGATGATTTTGTCGGCGGTCACAGCATCCTTGCGCTGGAGCGCTTTATGGACGAAACCCGCCACATGATTATTTTTGATGTCCTGTCATGGAAATCTCCTGTGGGTGAAAAGGGCGAACGGCTGCGGCTGTTCCTCTCCGACGTGGGATATGCCAAGGCGCAGGCATCCGAGAGGCGCGGAGAAATCAAAATCCGCAAACACGCCGCCGTCATTGAGGGGCATATCCTCCCTGACCGGAAAAAGCGGCGTCACTAAAATGATTGGAGGAATTACCATGAGCAGAGTAACAGAGCTGGAAAAAGCGCTGACCACGCTGTTCCGCAAGGGTACGGAGGTCGGCTACACAGAAACGGAGATCGACGAGTTTCTGGAAAACATCGACTATCACGCCCTGCTGCAAGCCGTTTGGAACAAGGCCGAAACGGTCTATGCCTACCGCGCAGACGGCAAAAATGCGCTGAGCTTGGACTATCGCAGCTCGGAGCTGTTCAAGCAGCGAGCGACGCTTCTCTATGAGGACGTAGGCGACAGCTATATCGGCTCAGTGTTTGCTGCCCGGTCGATGGAGCTGTGGCTGCTGGAGGATATGGGTTTTGCCGTCGTTGCCAAATTCAGCGTGAACGCAGGAGAAGGCGAATACGTCACCGAGTACCGCGTCTACAAGGGCAGCGATTGGGCAGACAGCGAGATTTCTCTGGATTTGGAGGACTTGGTGGCCGAGCTTGCCGCCCTGTGCGATCCCTACTACGAACACGAGCAGCCCATCTATGAGCTGTGATGTGGGAAAGGAGTGAAAACGGAGCGGCTTCCCCATGCGGGAAACCATTCAGAACACAAACGGCAAGCAGTTTCACGCCGTCAGCCTGTCCGGTGGCAAGGACAGTACCGCCATGCTGCTTTTGATGATCGAACGAGGTATGCCCATCGACATGGTGCTGTCAGCGGACACCGGCATGGAGTTCCCGGAAATGTACGAACACCTTGCCAAACTGGACGAGCATCTTTTCCGGGAGCGCGGCATCCATATCACCACGCTGCGGCATCCCAAGGGCTTTGAATACCTGATGTTCGACGAACCCAAGCAGAAGCCCCGCAGTCTGGAAAACCGTGCAAAGCTGGGCATCCCGCCCTACGGCAACGGCTGGCCGGGAATCCGCGTCCGCTGGTGTACCGGGCAGCTCAAAACGCACCTCATCACCAAGGAGGTCAACCGGCTCAAAGGCGAGCTGGGCGCGATCCACTATGTCGGTATCGCCGCCGATGAAGCGTGGCGCTGCAAGGATGAGCGGTATCCCCTCGTGGAATGGGGCATCACGGAGGCGCAGGCGCTCCAAGCCTGTTACGACCGTGGCTTTGACTTCGGCGGGCTGTATGAGATTTACCACCGTGCGTCCTGCTGGTGCTGCCCGTTCCAGCGTATCGACGAGCTGCGGAAGCTGCGAAAGCATCACCCGGAGCTGTGGGAAAAGCTGCTGGAGCTGGATCGCCGTGCGCTGGCGCAGTTCGGCACCGGCCCGCTGGGACAGTTCAAGCAGAACTGGAGCGTAAAGCGGCTGGATACGCGGTTTGCCGAGGAGGACGGCCAAACAGGTTGACTGCCCTGCGGAAAGGATTGAAGCAATATGGCTGTATTTCGCGTTGAACGGACGCGGGATTACACGGTGATGTGCAACCATCACCTGAAAGACAGCAATCTTTCCCTGAAAGCCAAGGGGCTGCTCTCCATGATGCTCTCCCTCCCCGACGAGTGGAATTACACCACGCGGGGGCTGGCTGCGATCTGCAAGGAGGGCGTGGACGCCATCGGGAAAACGCTCAAGGAGCTGGAGCTGGCGGGCTACATCATCCGCCGTCAGCTTCGCGGCAAGGACGGGCGCATTTCCGACACGGAGTACACCATCTTCGAGAAGCCCCGAAAGCCCTCTCCACCGGATACGACTTTACCAGATACGGAAAACCCGTATCTGGATAACCCGGATACGGAGGCACCGGATACGGATAATCCCGCGCAATTAAATACTAAGAAATCTAATACTCAAAAATCAAATACTGATCTATCAAGCACTCATTCATTCTTTCTGCCTGCGGCGGACGGAATGACGGACGGATTTGAGAAAAAAGCGGAGATCAGAGATCAAATCGAATACGACATTCTCTGTCAGCAGTATGACCGGATGCAGCTTGATGAGCTGGTGGAGATTATGCTGGAGGTCGCTATGAACCGCAGCCCCACGGTTAAGATCGGGCGGGATGCGGAGTATCCCACCGGCTTCGTGCAACAGCGCTTTGAAAAGATCACCTCCATGCACATCGAAAAGGTCATGGACGGTATCCGCGAGAACACCACCCGCGTCTGGAATACGAAAGCCTATCTCATGGCGGCGCTGTTCAATTCCGTTTCCACCATCGACAACCACTATGCCATGCTGGTCAATCACGATTTTCACGGCGGCCCCTAAAGGCCGTCATTTTTCATGCCCGATTCCGGGAGAAAGGATTTGATACCGATGAAACGCCCCCTTGCCTACATCACCGCTCCGTGGAGCGAGAATGAGTTTGAGAACACCGAAAATGCCGCCAAGTATTGCAGGGCGGTCTATGACGCGGGCTTTTCGCCCGTCTGCCCCGCGCTGTTTTTGCCGCTGTTCCTGCGCGATGAGATTCCGCAGGAGCATAAGGACGGCATCGACATGGCGCGGGAATATCTGCGCCGCGCTCGTGTGCTGGTAGTTTGCGGCAGCACCGTAGATGAAAGCGTGAAAAATGACATCGCCGTGGCCGAGCGCCTGCGGATCACCGCCACCACGCTGGACGGCATCCTGACCGTCAAGGGACAGGGGCACAGAAATGAATAAGCATCTTCTGCACCGGCTGGTGGTACCGCCTTAGTGTCCCGGCATTCTCCCTGTAAATCGGAGGAAAGGAGCGTGATAAGTCATGCAGGAAGAAGTTGAACAGCGAATCGTATCCCTGATGATCTCCTGCGGAAAGCTGGGTGAACAGGAATTTCGTAAAGCCGTTGCCAAGCTGCTGGAGCAGCTAAAAAGCAGCCATCAGAAGCATCAGTACAGCAAGGCCAATCCCCACGGAAAAATGACCGTCAAGCAGCTTGCCGCCAAGAATAAGGGATTGCAGAGCATTGAAGTCACCGATCAGAATATCGGCTCATTCAACCGGATTGCCCGGAAGTATGGCATTGACTTCGCTCCATTCAAGGTCAAGGGCGAAAAGCGGTACATGGTGTTCTTCAAAGCGCCGGACGCCGACGCCATGACCGCCGCGTTCAAGGAATACACTGCCAAACAGGTCAGGAAGGCGGGACGCCCCTCGGTGCTGGAAAAGCTGCAACACTTCAAGTCGCTCATTCAGGCGGCTGTGGTGGACAGGACAAAGCGGAAGGAGCTGGAACGATGAAGCAAGTCAACGTCAAAAAGCTCATCCTTCCCAATATTCCGTATGTGTTCATCGCGCTGCTGGCCACCAAGGTCAGCGAGGCGGTGCGGCTGGCTCCCGGTTCGGACGCTTCGGCGAAGCTGCTGAACATTATGACCGGCCTGAACACGGCGTTCCACTCCCTTGTCCCCAGCTTTCATCCCATTGACCTGTGCGTTGGCGTTGCCGCCGCCATCGCCATTCGGCTGGCGGTCTATATCAAGGGCAAAAATGCCAAGAAATTCCGCAAAAATCTTGAGTACGGCAGCGCCCGTTGGGGAACCGCCGAGGACATCAAGCCCTACGTCGATCCCGCATTTGAGAACAACATCATTCTCACGCAGACGGAGCGGCTGACGATGAATAGCCGCCCCAAAGACCCGAAAACGGCGCGGAACAAAAATGTCCTGATCGTCGGCGGCAGCGGTTCGGGCAAGACCCGCTTTTGGTTGAAGCCCAATCTGCTCCAATGCACATCAAAAACCTATCCCACCAGCTTCGTCGTCACCGATCCCAAAGGGGACATCGTGGTTTCCTGCGGCCATGCGCTGCAAAAGAACGGGTATCAGATCAAGATTCTCAATTCCCTGAACTTCAAGAAGTCCATGCACTACAACCCGTTCGCCTACATCCACTCGGAAAAGGACATTTTGAAGCTGGTCACGACGCTGATTGCCAACACCAAGGGCGAGGGCAAAGCCGGTGACGATTTCTGGGTGAAAGCGGAAACGCTGCTCTACACCGCCCTTATCGGGTACATCCACTATGAAGCGCCGGTGGAGGAACAGAATTTCTCTACGCTCATTGAGTTTATCAATGCGATGGAGGTGCGTGAGGACGATGAGGACTTCAAAAATCCGGTGGATTTGATGTTCGAGGAACTGAAAAAGCGCAAGCCAGACCACTTCGCCGTCCGCCAATATGCCAAATTCAAGCTAAGTGCCGGCAAGACAGCTAAGAGCATCTTGATCTCCTGCGGCGCACGGCTTGCGCCCTTTGACATTCAGGAGCTGCGGGAACTGACGGCCTATGACGAGCTGCAACTGGACACGCTGGGCGACCGGAAAACCGCCCTGTTCATCATCATGTCCGACACGGATGATACCTTTAACTTTCTCATTTCCATGTGCTATACCCAGCTTTTCAATCTGCTTTGCGAAAAGGCAGATGATGTGTACGGCGGACGCTTGCCGGTTCATGTCCGCTGCCTGATCGACGAGGCCGCGAATATCGGGCAGATACCGAGGCTTGAGAAGCTGGTGGCGACGATCCGTTCCAGAGAAATCTCCTGCTGCCTTGTCTTACAGGCACAGAGCCAGCTCAAAGCCCTGTATAAAGACAGCGCGGATACGATCATCGGCAACATGGACTGCTCCATCTTTTTGGGTGGAAAGGAACCCGGTACGCTGAAAGAGCTGGCGGCGGCGCTGGGTAAGGAAACCATCGACAGCTATAACACCGGCGAGAGCCGTGGCCGTGAGGTTTCCCATTCGCTGAACTATCAGAAGCTGGGCAAGGAACTGATGAGCGTGGACGAGCTTGCCGTGCTGGATGGCGGCAAGTGCATCTTGCAGCTTCGCGGCGTCCGCCCGTTTCTGTCCAACAAATATGATCTCACCAAGCATCCCCTCTACCGCTACACAGCGGATTATGACAAGAAATACGCCTTTGACATAGAGCGTTTTCTGTCCCATCGCCTCAAGCTCAAGCCGGATGATGCAGTTGAGGTGTATCAGGCAGACCTTTCCGGTGAACCTGTCGCCTGACGGCGGCAGTCTAATTTGACAACGACTCGATGAAACTTCGTGGAAGAAATGTACCCTCCAAAATCTAAAACATATTTTTCGGAGGTACTATTTATGGCTTTCTTTAATTCTGCTGTTGGTGTTCTTCAGACCCTCGTTGTGGCGCTGGGCGCTGGCCTCGGCATTTGGGGCGCAATCAATCTGCTGGAGGGTTACGGCAACGACAACCGTGCGATGCGTTCCTGACTGAAAAGGTCAGGCACAGGTCGAAGGACGAATGAAGTCCAAAACCTTGGAGAACTGATATTTCGATGGATGAAATGAGGGGGTAACGCTCCGAAGCGTCCACACTAATACTCCGACTGGCATAGGTGCGCAACCGCCGATTGTCAGAAGCTCGGTGAAGTCGGCAGAGAGATGCCGTAGTTTTGGCTGCAAGGCTGAAATCGAAAGCTGTCCAGAGGTGGATAGCGCATCCTATATGCCGGGTGTCAGCCGCACATGGTTAGTATGTATGGAAATACTGACGAACTTCTGAATGTACAAGTCTAAACGTTGATACCATCGAAACGGTGGTACTCCTTATACGGAGGTATTCGTGGACAAGTAAAAATGGTTGTTATGAAAGTCCATGTGCCGTTACAGGCGGCACGATTCGTAAAGAATTGAATACAGGCTTAGAGGAAGAACCTAAATGCGGCCCATGATAGAAATATCGGAACGCAGGAAGCTGAAAACATTTAGCCTGTTGCAAGGCTGCGAGATGGTGGATGGGAATACCTTCGTGAGAAGGCAATAACCATTCTTTGTTTCAGTGAAAGTAGTGGCGTAGTACCTGTGAAACCGTGAAAAAGTAAGCGGTGGAGGGAAGGCCACAAGTCGAATTCAGTGAAAGTAACATCAAGATACAACAAACACAGCTTCGAGTAAGACTAAGAAAATCCAACCCGAAAGGAGAGGATGCCTGTGTTGACTTCGGAGCGGCGAGAAAAGAAGCAAGGAAAAATCCGAAACTCGGAATACTACGGCATGGAATCCATCTTTGATACGTTGTATGCGGAAAGCAGGAATGGCAAAACATTCAATCACCTCATGGCAATCATTGAGAGTGAAGAAAACATTAAACTGGCATACCGAACTATCAAAAGGAACCATGGAAGTAAAACGCCGGGTGTAGATAAGAAGACAATACGAAATCTCGCAAAATTAAGCGAGGATGAGTATGTCCGCCTTGTAAAGAAGAAATTCAGTAATTACCATCCTCGCCCAGTAAGGCGTGAGGAAATACCAAAGGATAATGGGAAAACCAGACCACTGGGGATTCCGGCAATCTCAGACCGTATCGTGCAGCAATGTATATTGCAAGTCATGGAGCCAATCTGCGAAGCGAAGTTCAGTGAAAATTCTAACGGATTTCGCCCAAATCGCTCCGCCGAAACTGCCATTGCACAGTGTTGCAGGTTGATTCAGGTACAACACCTGTACCATGTAGTAGACCTTGACATTAAAGGCTTCTTCGACAATATCAATCACACAAAGCTGATACGGCAAATATGGTCACTTGGTATTCGGGATAAGAAACTGCTGTGCATTATAAAACAGATGCTAAAAGCCTCTGTTATCCTGCCGAATGGTAAAAAGATTTACCCAACCAAGGGTACGCCGCAGGGCGGAATTCTTTCTCCACTGCTGGCTAATATCGTGCTGAACGAACTGGACTGGTGGATTGCATCCCAATGGGAAAATATGCCGACCAGAACGGAATTCACGATACGGCAGAATCGTTCAGGTGCAGAAATAAAAAGCCACGTCTATCGGGCATTGCGGCGCAGTAATCTGAAAGAAATGCACTCGGTTCGGTATGCGGACGATTTCAAGATTTTTTGCTCATCCCATGAGGATGCAGTAAAGGCATATCATGCAACAGCCAAATGGTTGAAAGATCGGTTGGGGCTGGATGTTAGCCCGGAGAAATCGAGAATTGTTAATCTGAAACGGCAGTATTCAGAATTCCTTGGTTTTAAGCTGAAAGTGCAAAAGCGCAGCAACAAGTACGTTGTAAAATCGCATATGTGCGACAAAGCGTACAAGAAGGTTCAAAAGAAGCTCACGGAAGAAGTGAAAAAGCTGGAACACTCGGCAGATGATAAGGCTCAGTTCATGCAACTGATGACCTACAATGCTGTGGTGGCAGGAATACACCAGTATTACTGCATTGCAACGGCTGTTTCTGAGGACTTCGGAAAGCTGGCTTATGGGTTCAAAAAGCAGATGCACAATCGTCTGCGGAACGACCTGACACGCAAAGGTGAACTGAAAAAGGGCTATATAAAAGAAAAGTATGGAAAAAGCAGTCAACTGCGATTTCTGCATGGACGGCCAGTAGTTCCTATTGGATATGTTCAGAGCAGAAATGCCCAGCACAAAAGGAAATCGGTCAACAAGTATACGCCAGAAGGTCGGGAACTGATTCACAAGAATCTGAACATCGACACTAAGACGATGCTTTGGCTGATGCGAAACCCTGTGCAGGGTAGGTCGATAGAATACGCAGATAATCGCATATCTCTGTATGCAGCGCAGCATGGAAAATGTGCAGTGACAGGTTCAATCATGGAAGCCCATGAAATCCACTGTCACCACAGGAAACCTATTGCGAAAGGCGGCACAGATGAATACGGAAACCTCGTTCTTATATCGGCTCCAGTCCACAAACTTATCCATGCTTCTGACATGGCTACCATAAAGTTTTACCTGAATCTTCTCAATCTCGATAGTACGCAAATTTTAAAGCTGAATAAGTTTCGTGAGATGGCAGAAATGCCTTTGATTGATTAAAAATCTTTTCTTGTTCAAGCTACGAAGTGTGTAAGTTGTATTGCAAGCCCTGTGCAACTGAATTCGATGGAACGCCGTGTGCGGTGAAAGCTGCACGCACGGTGTGGAGCCGGGGAAAAGCTGGAGATCATATCAAATGCTTACCTATGGCTATCTGGTGCTAAATCTCAGGGCATGAAGCAGCTGATGGCCGGGGGCGGGGTGGCCTTGATTGGCATTACCCTCGTGCCGCTGCTGTCCGGGCTGTTCGGCTAATCAGGCAGCTCGTTTGCTTCCCATAAATCCACGGAGGGTGCCGCTTTCTGGCGGCATCCTCCCGAAAGGAGGGCAACCCTATGGATTTCTTATGGGATAAGATCACGGAATGGCTGAAAGAAATGCTCATCGGCGGTATCGTGAGCAATCTGTCCGGGATGTTCGATGCAACCAATCAAAAGGTTGCCGAGATCTCCGGTCAGGTGGGCTTATCGCCGCAGGCATGGAACGGCAGCATTTTCAGCATGATACAAAACCTGTCGGAAACCGTGATCGTCCCCATCGCAGGCGCAATTCTCGCCTTTGTGATGACGCTGGAGCTGATCCAGCTCATTACCGACAAAAATAACCTCAACGACATGGACACATGGATATTCTTCAAGTGGGCGTTCAAGTCCGCTGCCGCTGTCCTGATTGTAACAAACACATGGACGATTGTGATGGGCGTGTTCGATGCCGCCCAAAGCGTCGTTGCCAGCGCCTCCGGGCTGATTATCGGCGACACCAGCATCAATATTTCAAGCGTCATGGTGGGTATCGAGGATCGGCTGATGGAAATGGAACTGGGGCCGCTCTTCGGCCTGTGGTTCCAGTCTCTGTTCGTGGGCATTACCATGTGGGCGCTGACCATCTGCATTTTCATTATCACATTCGGAAGAATGATTGAAATATATCTCGTCACCTCTGTTGCCCCCATTCCGATGGCGACCATGATGGGCAAGGAATGGGGCGGCATGGGACAGAACTACATCCGTTCTCTGCTGGCGCTGGGCTTCCAAGCGTTTTTGATTATCGTCTGCGTTGCCATTTACGCGGTTCTGGTGCAGAACATCGCGCTTGTGGATGACATCATCTACGCCATCTGGACTTGCATGGGCTACACGGTGCTGCTGTGCTTCTGCCTGTTCAAAACGAGCAGCCTTGCAAAGTCCGTGTTCAATGCCCACTAAGGCCAGAAAGGAGTGCAGATTATGGCCTATGTCAATGTCCCAAAGGACTTAACCAAAGTAAAAACCAAGGTGCTGTTCAACCTCACGAAACGACAGCTCATTTGCTTCGGAAGCGGCGCGCTCATCGGCGTACCGCTTTTCTTCTTGCTCAAGGGCAGCATCGGCACCAGCCCCGCCGCAATGGTGATGATGGTGGTGATGATCCCGGCCATGCTGTTCGCCATGTATGAAAAGAATGGTCAGCCGCTGGAGGTCGTCATCCGCAACATCTACCGCGTGTGCTTCCAGAGGCCAAAGCAGCGCCCGTATAAGACCAACAATTTTTATGCCGTTCTGGAGCGGCAAAACCAGTTAGACCGGGAGGTGTATCAAATTGTCCGAAAAGAAAAAGCTGACCCGCGCCGAACGAAAACAGATCGAAGCCGCCATCGCAAGAGCGAACCGAACGGATAAGAAGGAAAAATCGGCGCAGGACAGCATCCCGTATCAGCGTATGTGGCCGGACGGCATCTGTCGTGTGACCAATACGCGCTACACCAAAACGATCCAGTATCAGGACATCAACTACCAGCTCTCACAGAACGAGGACAAGACCGCCATCTTTGAGGCGTGGTGCGATTTCCTGAACTACTTTGACAGCTCCGTGCAATTCCAGCTTTCCTTTGTGAACCTCTCGGCTTCGCAGGAAACCTTTGCACGGAGCATTTCCATTCCGCCCTGCGGGGACGAGTTTGACGGCATCCGCGCCGAGTACGCCGGTATGCTGCAAAATCAGCTTGCCCGCGGCAACAACGGCCTCATTAAGACCAAGTATCTCACGTTCGGCGTTGAGGCCGACAACCTCCGCGCTGCCAAGCCCCGTTTGGAGCGCATCGAAACCGACCTTCTGAACAACTTCAAGCGGCTGGGCGTTGTGGCTGCGCCGCTGAACGGCTTCGAGCGCCTGCACGTCATGCACGACATTCTGCGGATGGACGAGCAGGAGCCGTTCCGCTTTTCGTGGGACTGGCTGGCTCCATCCGGGCTGTCCACCAAGGACTTTATCGCGCCCAGCTCCTTTGAGTTCAAGACCGGCAGGATGTTCCGCATGGGCAAAAAGCTGGGTGCGATCAGCTTCGTGCAGATTCTGGCACCGGAGCTGAATGACCGGATGCTGGCGGACTTTCTGGATATGGAAAGCAGCGTCCTCGTCAATCTCCATGTGCAGTCTGTGGATCAGGTCAACGCCATCAAGACCGTCAAGCGCAAAATCACCGATCTCGACAAATCCAAAATTGAGGAACAGAAGAAAGCCGTCCGCGCCGGGTACGACATGGACATCATTCCAAGCGACCTTGCTACCTACGGCGCAGAGGCCAAGAAGCTGTTGCAGGATTTGCAGTCCCGCAACGAGCGAATGTTTCTGCTGACCTTCCTCATTCTCAACACGGCAGACACGCCCCGGCAGCTTGACAACAACATCTTCCAGACCTCCAGCATCGCGCAGAAATATAACTGTGCGCTGACCCGGCTGGACTTCCAGCAGGAGGAAGGACTGATGAGCAGCCTCCCGCTGGGGCTGAATCAGATTGAGATTCAGCGGGGCTTGACCACCTCCAGCGTAGCGATCTTCGTCCCCTTCACCACGCAGGAGCTGTTCCAGAACGGTTCGGAGGCGCTGTACTACGGCATCAACGCCCTTTCCAACAACCTCATCATGGTAGACCGGAAGCTGCTGAAAAATCCCAACGGTCTGATTTTAGGCACTCCCGGCAGCGGCAAGTCGTTTTCGGCAAAACGTGAGATCACCAATGCGTTTCTCATCTGCCCCAAGGATGACATCATCATCTGTGACCCGGAAGGTGAATATACACCGCTGGTGGAGCGTCTGCACGGTCAGGTCATTAAGCTGTCGCCCACCGGCAAGGGCTACGACGGTTCGCCCTGCTATATCAATCCGATGGACTTGAATCTGGATTACAGCGACGATGATAACCCGCTGAGCCTGAAATCCGACTTCATTTTGTCGCTGTGCGAGCTGATCGTCGGCGGCAAGGATGGGCTTGCCCCTGTAGAAAAGACCATCATCGACCGCTGTGTGCGCATCGTCTACCGGGATTACCTCAACGACCCGAAGCCGGAGAATATGCCGTTGCTGGAGGACTTGTATAACGCCCTCCGTGCGCAGGATGAAAAGGAAGCGCAGTACATCGCCACTGCTTTGGAAATCTACGTCACCGGTTCTCTGAATGTGTTCAACCATCACACGAACGTGGATGTGAATAGCCGCATCGTCTGCTACGACATCAAAGAGCTGGGCAAGCAGCTCAAGAAAATCGGGATGCTGGTGGTGCAGGATCAGGTCTGGAACCGCGTGACAATCAACCGCGCCGCCCATAAAACGACCCGCTACTATCTTGACGAGTTCCATCTTCTTTTGAAGGAGGAACAGACGGCTTCGTACAGTGTCGAGATCTGGAAGCGCTATCGCAAATGGGGCGGCATCCCCACCGGGATCACGCAAAATGTCAAAGACCTGTTATCCAGCCGCGAGGTTGAGAACATTTTTGAGAACAGCGATTTCATCTATATGCTCAATCAGGCCGCTGGCGACCGGCAGATTCTCGCAAAGCAGCTCAACATTTCGCCGCATCAGCTTTCTTATGTGACCCACTCCGGCGAGGGCGAGGGGCTGCTGTTCTACGGCAACACGATCCTGCCCTTCATTGACCACTTCCCGAAGGACACCGAGCTGTACCGCGTCATGACCACCAAACCGCAAGAGGTGACGTCGGCATGAAAAGAGAACCGCGTTTGCAGTTTTCCGACGCCGATCTTGCCGAGCCGAAGCTGGAAAAGCCCATCAAGCGGGTGAAAAAAGCGGAGGCCAAGGCGGATAAGGCGCAGGCGAAAATCCCCAAGAAAACCGTGGTCAAAAAGGAACGCGGCTTTGATCCGGCCACCGGCAAGGTCAAAACGCAGCTCCGTTTTGAGGAAGTGGATAAGAAAAAGCCGCCCTCAAAGCTGACCCATGCCGTGCAGGATGCCCCCGCCAACCTCATTCTTTCTCAGGTTCATCGGGAGGTGCGGCAGAGCGAGGATGACAATGTAGGCGTAGAGGCCGCGCACAAGGTAGAGCAAGCCGTGGAGAGCGGCGGGCGGCTGGTGCAGTCTGCCCACCGCGCCCATCAGCTCAAGCCTTATCGTGCTGCCATCCGTGCAGAGAAAAAGCTGGAACGAGCCAATCTTGACGCGCTCCAGAAGAAAGCAGAGATCGACAGCCCCACAAGCAATCCCGTTTCCAAATGGCAGCAGAAGCAGGCAATTAAGAAGCAGTATGCCGCTGCCAAGCACAATCAGGCGGCGCAGACTACGGCAAAGGCGGCAGAGAATACCGCCAAGGCCGCGAAAAAGGCCGCTGAAAAGGCTGAGAAAGCGGGCAAATATGTGTGGGAACACCGGCGCGGCTTTGCCATTGCCGCCGCAATTCTGCTGATGCTGGCATTTCTGCTCAATGGCCTGTCCTCCTGCTCGGTGATAATGGATGGCGTCGGCTCCGGGATCGCGGCCAGTACCTATCCATCGCAGGACGCCGATATGCTGAGCGCGGAGGCGCAGTATTGCGCGATGGAAGCCGAGCTTCAGCACTACCTCGACACCTACGAAAGCACCCATGACTACGATGAGTACCACTTTGATCTGGACACCATCGAGCATGACCCCTATGTACTCATTTCCATAATTACGGCGCTGCATCAAGGGGAATGGACGCTGGATGAGGTGCAGGGTACGCTCCAGATGCTCTTTGACCGCCAGTACATTTTGACCGAAGATGTGGTGGTGGAAACCCACTACCGCACAGAAACCGACACATGGACGGACGCGGACGGCAACACCCATACGGACACCTATCAGGTTCCGTATGACTACTACATCTGCACGGTCACGCTGGAAAACTTCAATCTCTCCCATGTTCCCGTTTACATTATGAGCGAAGAACAGCTCGGAATGTACGCCACCTATATGGCCACCCTCGGCAACCGTCCCGACCTGTTCCCCGGTTCAGGCTACATCGGCAAGTATGTGGAGGGCAGCTATACCGACTACGACATTCCCCCGGAGGTGCTGGACGATGAGGTATTCGCCGCCATTATCAAGGAAGCGGAAAAATATCTCGGCTACCCCTACGTTTGGGGCGGCAGCAGTCCCTCTACCTCATTTGACTGTTCGGGCTTCGTCAGTTGGGTCATCAATCATTCCGGTTGGGATGTGGGCAGGCTGGGAGCGCAGGGGCTATGCAATATCTGTACGCCCGTACCCTCTGCCAATGTCAAACCGGGCGATCTGGTATTTTTCACCGGAACGTATGATACCCCCGGTGTCAGCCATGTGGGTATCTACGTCGGCAACAATATGATGATCCACTGCGGAGATCCGATCTCTTATGCAAACTTAAATTCAAACTATTGGCAGTCCCATTTCTACCGCTATGGGCGCTTGCCGTAAAGGAGAGTGAACGATATGAACCCGAAAATTATGAAGCTCCGTGGAGAGCTGGAGAAGAACAAATGCAAAATCTCCGATCTGCAAGGCCGCAACCGCGAGCTGGAAAAGCAGATTCGTGAGCTGGAGGACACCGACATCATCGGCATGGTGCGCGAGAACGGCATGACGATGGAACAGTTTGCCGAGCTGTTCCGCCGTATGCAGGCCGCGCCTGCACCGGCCACTTCGGAAAAGGAGGCGTTGAACCATGACTAAAAACACACCGCGCATTTTTATCAGCCTGCTGCTGATGCTCCTGTGTATCGGGATTCTCCCCGTTTCCGCCTTTGCCAGCGACGGTGATTATCCTGATGATGCGCTGCCCACCGCCGAAAGCAGCGCCGCAGACGCACAGGAAACAAAACAGATCGGCACGGTCACGACCAACGGCGGCAACTTGAATGTCCGCACCGGCGCGGGACTGGACAACACCGCGTTTACGCAGCTCCCCAACGGCACGGTGGTCGATGTGATTGGCAGGGACGGCGATTGGGTAAAAATCCTGCTGCCCGCCCGTGTGGGCTATGTGTACGGCGGCTATCTGACCGTTACCGACGCCGCCGACAGCACCGTGAGCATCGGCAGCATGACGGGCGGCAGCGACGCGCTGACACCGGACGGCAATCTGACGCTGATCGACGATATTGGCACCAGCACCAAGGCAGGAAAACAGTTCATTACATTGGAAAGCAAGAATGGTAACGTATTTTACATGATTATTGACCGCGACGATGAGGGCGAAGAAACCGTCCACTTCTTGAATCAGGTGGATGAGGCCGACCTGATGGCGCTGACCGGCGAGGAAGAAACGCCCGCCACTTGCTCCTGCACCACAAAATGCGTGGCCGGTACGGTCAATACATCCTGCCCCGTCTGCGCGGTCAACATGACCGAGTGCGTGGGCAAGGAGGCAAAGCCCGAAGTCCCCACCGAGCCGACAGAATCCGCCGCCGAGGAACCGGAGAAAAAGAGCGGCGTGGGCGGCATCCTTGTCGTTCTGCTGATCGTCGCGCTGGGCGGCGGTGCAGCGTTCTACATTTTCAAGCAGAAAAAGGCCAAGCCGCAGACCAAAGGCAGCGCCGATCTGGACGATTATGACTACGGCGAGGACGAATATGAGTTTGAGCCGTATGAGGACGAACCGGAACAGGATACTACGGAGGATACAGACGCATGAGATATTTCACCAACAATCCGCTGGAACGACTGATGATGCAGAAGCCGAAAGCAGCGCGGGAGGACAGCCCTCCCGCCGCTGCCAAGGAACACTTCTGCTACGGCTGCAAGCGCTTCGGACAGAGCTGCGTTCGCCCCTGCTACCGTGACGTAAAGAGAATGGAGGCTGCACCATGCGCCTTGTGATTGCCGAAAAGCCATCCGTGGCGCAGAGCATCGCCGCCGTGCTGGGTGCTAAATCACGGCATGACGGGTATCTGGAGGGCAGCGGGTACATCGTGTCGTGGTGTTTCGGGCATCTGGCAGAGCTGGCCGACGCCGCCGTTTACAATGCCGATGACGCCAAATGGACGCTGGCAGCGCTGCCCATCATTCCTATCTCATTCCGCTTCATCGTCCGCTCTGAAAAGCAGAAGCAGTTTGACATTCTGCGGGAGCTGATGCGCCGGGAGGATGTGGCAGAGGTGGTCAACGCCTGCGACGCTGGGCGCGAGGGTGAGCTGATCTTCCGCACGGTTTACTGCCTTGCGGGATGCTCCAAGCCGATTCTGCGGCTTTGGATTTCTTCGATGGAGGATGATGCCATCCGCAACGGCTTCCAGCAGCTTAAGTCTGGGCGCGACTATGACGGCCTGCATCAATCTGCGCTGTGCCGCGCCAAGGCTGATTGGCTGGTTGGTATCAACGCCACGCGGTATTTCTCCCTGACGTATGGCCGCACATTGAACATTGGGCGCGTCATGTCGCCCACGCTGGCGCTGCTGGTACAGCGCGAGGCGGAGATCTCCGCATTTGTGGCAGAACCGTTCTACACCGTCCAGCTCGATTGCGGCTTTCCCGCCACGACAGGCCGAATGAAGGACAGGAAGGACGCCGACGCCATCGCCAACGCCTGCAAGGGCAAGGCAGTAACCGTCAAAAGCGTGGAGCGCAAGGAAAAGTCTGAGAAAGCGCCCGCGCTCTACGATTTGACCTCCCTCCAGCGCGACGCCAACCGCGTTCTCGGCTACACCTCTCAGCAGACCCTCGACTATCTCCAAGCGCTCTATGAAAAGAAGCTCTGTACCTACCCGCGCACCGACAGCCGCTATCTGACCGACGATATGGAGGGCAGCGTCCCCGGCCTTGTCGCCGCCGCTGCCGCTGTCTGCGGCATGGAGAAGCCGCCGACCATCTGCGCCAAGCAGGTATGCAGCAGTAAAAAAGTCACCGATCACCACGCCATTGTTCCCACCATCAGCGCGGAAAAGGTAGATATGGCCTCTCTGCCGCTTGGCGAACGCGAGGTGCTGAAGCTGGCGGCAAGAGGCTTGCTTCGTGCGGTGGATGAACCACATCGCTACGCAGAAACGGTCATTACGGTGGACTGTGCCGGTCTGAGCTTCACCGCCAAGGGCAAAACCGTCCTTGCTCCCGGCTGGAAGCGCTATGAGCAGGAGCAGACGGAGGCAGCGCCCGCGCTGCCGGTGGTAAAGGATAATCAGACGCTTTCCGTATCTGCCGCGTCGGTCAAGACCGGAAAAACCACGCCGCCCAAGCATTTCACCGAGGATACGCTGCTGGCCGCGATGGAAAACGCGGGCAAGGAGGATATGCCAGATGATGCCGAGCGCAAGGGCATCGGAACCCCGGCGACCCGCTCCGGTATCATTGAAAAGCTGGTGTCCTCCGGTTTTGTGGAGCGCAGGAAGTCCAAAATGATCACAAATCTGCTGCCCACCTCCACCGGCACGGCGCTTATCACCGTTCTGCCTGAACAGCTCCAGTCTCCGCAGCTCACCGCTGAATGGGAGCACCGCCTGAAAGAGATCGAGCGCGGTGAAATCGCCCCGGACAGCTTCATGGATGGGATCGCCGCCATGCTACATGAGCTGGTGCAGACCTACAAACCCATCCCCGGTACGGAAGTCCTGTTCCCCTCCGGGCGTGAGGTGGTCGGCAAGTGTCCCCGCTGCGGAGCCGAGGTGACGGAATCACCGAAAGGCTTTTTCTGCGAGAACCGTGCCTGTTCCTTTGTTCTCTGGAAAAACAGCCGCTTTTTCACCGCCAAGAAAAAGGTGCTGACAAAATCCCTTGCCGCTGCGCTTTTGAAAAATGGCCGCGCCCCGCTGAAAGGCTGCTACTCCGAAAAGACCGGGAAAACCTATGATGCCAGCGTTCTTCTGGAGGACGATGGACAGCGCACGGGCTATAAGATGGTGTTCGACAATGGCTGATGCGCCGCGTATGGATCACAAGCAGCTCCGCCGCTCCAAAAAGCTCATTCGGAAGCTCTGCTGTAATTATGATCACGGCAACTGCCTCGCGCTGGATGATGGAGAGCCTTGCGTCTGCGTACAGGGTATTTCCTACTCGCTGCTGTGCAACTGGTTCCGAAACGCGGTGCTTCCCGCCGACCATGAGCTGCTGGCCGACGTGATGCGGGAAAGGCCGGGAAAGCGCTGCGCCGTCTGCGGTAAGCCGGTCTATTCTTCCTCCAACCGCGCCAAGTATTGCCCGGTCTGCGCCAAGCAGGAGCGCCGAAAGCAGGACGCCAAACGGAAGCGTGAACAATACTGGAACCTCCGCAAATAGAGGCCGAAAAAGCCCCATGCTGCAAGGCTTTTTCCATGCGGAATCCCAAGGGGCTGAGACATTCTATCCGCAAGCCCGAAAACAACATCTATCTGCGGAGAATTGCCCCTGTGCAGGATGTGTTTTCTTCTGCGCAGGGGCGCTATTTTTTGAAAGGAGATCATCATGGCTGAAAAGCAAACCAACAAAGACCGGATGCGGGAAATCGTTGACAGCATCGAAAACGGCATCAAGGAGCTGTTCGAGAGCGATAAGTACTGGAAGTACCTTGCCACCATGAGCCGCTTTCACCGCTACTCGGTCAACAACACCATGCTCATCTATATGCAGCGCCCCGACGCCACCCATGTGGCGGGCTTCAACAAGTGGCGCGATCAGTTCGGCAGGAACGTCCTGAAAGGCGAAAAAGGTATCCGCATCATCGCTCCTACTCCCTATAAGAAAAAGGTCGAGGAAATCAAGACCGACCCGGAAACCAATGCGCCGGTGCTGGATGCGGATGGCAAGGCCATCATTGAGGAAAAGGAAATCCGAATCCCTATGTTCAAGGTGGTATCCGTCTTTGATGTGTCACAGACTGCGGGAAAGCCCTTGCCCCAGCTTGCCGCTGATCTGAGCGGCAATGTGCAGCAGTATGAGGTTTTCATGGAGGCGCTGCGCCGCGCTTCTCCCGTTCCGATAGAGATAAAGCCCGTTGCGCATGACACAGATGGCTTTTTCAGCATTAAGGCGCAGAGCATCACCATCCGCGCCGGTATGAGTGAGGTGCAGACGGTATGCGCCGCCGTCCATGAGATTGCTCACGCCAAGCTCCACGACTATGAACACATGACAGAGCTTGCGGACGATGGTGAGACGATCCTTGTCCCCGGAGAAAAGAGTCGCAACACCGAGGAGGTCGAGGCCGAAAGCATCTCCTATGCGGTCTGCCAGTATTACGGCATTGAAACGGGAGAAAACAGCTTCGGCTATATCGCCACATGGTCAAAGGGCAAGGAGCTGAAAGAGCTTCGCGCCAGTCTGGAAACCATCAACAAGACGGCTTCCGAGCTGATTACGGACATTGACCGGCATTTTGCGGAGATTTGCAGGGAGCGCGGCATTTCTGTGGAGAAATCCGAGCAAGCGGAAAGCCAATTAAAAGAGAACAGCAATATGTCTGCGGCTGACTTGGCAAAAAGCATTTCAGAGCTGTATCTCGATGCGAATGGCCTTGCCTTTCTCAGCGAATTTGCAAGTCAGGAAGATTGCCTCCAGCATTTCTACGAAGATCTGTTGACAGGAGCAGATGAGATAAAAGGCTTCCTGTCCGAAACACTTGAGCAGAGCGATGAATACGCGCACAGAGCGAATGAGCTGCTGTTGGAAGTTGAGGCATTTCAGAAAAGTCACACTTCCTTAAAGGAACTCGACGCTAATGAGCGTTGGTATGCGGTTGATGGTGGGAGCAAGCATCTTCGCATAACAGAAGATGGTGCAAAATATGCCTATGAACTTTACGACAAGGACACTCTACACCTTCTGGAAAGCGGAACAGTACATGACGATGATGTAAACTTTCTTTTGGCGGCTGCGATTCGTATCTGCGAAACACATGGCTATGATAAGACCGTGCCGTTTGAAGTTTTGTCAAACAAGTTTGCAGGGATTTTGTACTCACTCGAATTGTCATCGGACGACAATCAGGTTGTTCACGAGGAGGCCGGTTCTCGTGCCGCAGGCACACTTCCAACTTCGCCAGAGCTGGAACAGGCCACCCCGATGCCCGACCCCACGCTGACGGTGGACGATATGCGCAGCTATGGGTATCTGGACGGCGATATGCTCCCGCTTTCCAAAGACCGGGCGCTGGAGCTGCTGGAGCATGACATCACGGTTTATATGCTCCATCCCGACAACGCCGAAGAAATGGTTTTTGAGGCCGAGGACATCATCAAGCATGACGGAATGTTCGGGATCACACAACCGGATTGGGATGCGGTCAAAGGCCATATCCCGCCCCGTGATGTGGAACAGCACTTTTTGAACAGCCCCACCGATTCTATGGCGATCTATCAACTGCGCCGGGACGCGCCGGTCGAGCTGCGTTTTGCCAGCCTCGGCAGTCTGGCCGCACCGCCTGACCCGGCCAACTATGAAGCCATTTATACCCGTGAGGTGTACCCGGACGATGATACCGGCAGAATCCTTGAAAACTTCTACTACATTTTCAACGACGAGCGCCCCGGCGATTTTGTGGGACACAGCCTCTCCGTCAGCGACATCGTTGCGCTGAAACAGAACGGCAAGGTATCCTATCACTACTGTGACAGCATGGGATTTCAGGAGCTGCCCGCTTTTCAGAAGCCGGAGAATTACCTGAAAGCCGCCGAAATGTCGATGGAGGACGATTACGGCATGATCGACGGCATTATCAATAACGGCTCCAAACAGCCCACCGTTGCCAATCTTGAGGCACAGGTCAAGGCCGGTATGTCCATCTCCCTGATGGATTTGGCGGCGGCTGCCCACCGGGAACGGGATGCCGGTGAACGCAAGCCCTCCGTGCTGGAGCAGCTCAAAAGCCAACCGGCCCAAGAACGTCCACACAAAACAGCGCCCAAAAAGAGCGCGGAAAAGGAGCTTTGATATGAACATCACCTTTGAAGAACGCCAGCTTATGAGCCTCTACAACACCGGCACCCGCACGGGCTTGATCGCGGCGCTGGAGGAAATGCGCGGCTACCTCGCTGCGGATGAAACGGAGCTGCGGGAGCTGACGGACAGCGCCATCGCAAAGCTGCGCAGGATGAGCGACGCGGAATATGACGCGCTCGACCTGTTCCCCGATTTTGAAAAGGAGGATATGGATGCCGAGTAAAGTACAGCTCTATGCGCAGATGGCAGACCGCACGGCGGAGCAGATCACGGGAAGCTACCAGAAGTGGACGGCATTTCTGACCACCGCCGCAAGGCTGTATAAGTACCCCTACAACGAGCAGCTCATGATCTTCGCCCAGCGCCCGGAAGCCACGGCCTGCGCGGAATACGACCTTTGGAATAAGCAGATGCGCCGCTATGTGCGGCGAGGCAGCAAGGGCATCGCCCTTGTGGATACCAGCAGCGACCAACCCAAACTCCGATATGTATTCGATGTTTCCGATACCAGCGGCGGCGAGAACTCTCGCCGCCCTTATCTTTGGGAATACCGGCAGGAGCATCGTGAGGTGGTATCTGCGGCGCTGGAACAGCGCTTTGACGTTTCCGGTGAAAAAGGACTTGCCGATCAGTTGGAGCGTGTGGCGGCGCAGATTGTAGATGAATACTGGCACGACAACTGGTGCGATATTGTCGGCATCGTTGACGGTTCCTTTTTGGAGGACTATGATGAGTTCAACATCGGAGCCGCTTTTCGGAACGCCGCCGCTGTCAGCACCACCTATGCGCTGCTGTCCCGCTGCGGGATGCAGCCGGGAGATTACTTCGAGCATGAGGATTTTCTGAATGTCTTTGATTTCAATACCCCGCAGACCGTCGCCGCTCTTGGAACAGCCATCAGCCAGTCCAGCGAGCTGGTGCTGCGGCAGATCGAAGTCACCATCAAGAATTATGAGCGCGAGAAAATCGCGGAAAGGAGCGAAAGCCATGAGCGAACTGACCTACACCCGCAGCGGGGATTATCTGATTCCCGACCTGAGCCTGACCGAGCAGCCGCAAGCCCCGCTGGGCAAGTACGGCAGGATGCGGAAGAATTACCTGAAGGAGCATCGTCCGGTACTGTGGAACAGCCTGCTGCTGTCCGAGAAGCTGTACCCCCATCTGCGGGAGATCGACGAGGCGGCGAACAACCGGCTGGAACAGATGATGCCGGAGCTGATGAAGTCAGCGGGCGTGACGGAAGCGCTGAAAGCCAGCGACCCGATGAAGTGGGTAGGGCTGATGAACACGCTGAAAGCGCAGGCCGAGGAAACGATCCTCGCGGAACTGGTGTTCAGCTAAATATGTTCGATGCCCCTGCTGGGGCGCAGATGTCCTTCTTCCCCTCAGAGGCAGAACAAATTCAATCCATCGCAGAAGCGGAGAGTGTAACACCCTCCGCTTTTTCTATGTTCATTTCTCAGAATGATATTGACCACATCCTGCGCGCGGGCGGTAATGCGGATGCAGCGCGGATGAAAATTGCTGCGGAATTCTCCAAGCAAAAACCTTTAGAGGATCGCGCGGCATTTCTGAAAGCTCTTTACCACGGCGGTAACGGCCTGATTACGGATAACGGCAGGTTTTCCGCATGGTACGGGGACGATGGTATCCATATTGCAACCGGAGATACCTCTCGCTATCTTCGCTCTGCACAAGTGATAGGCTGGGCAGATGCGGCGGAGCGCATTGAGGAACTTCTGGACGGCGGCGCATTTGCCACCAATCTTGAAGTCACAGAAGCCCCGCGCTATGAGCGGCTGGGTATTGCTGTGGATGTCTGGAATCTTTATCACGATTTCTCGGATGAAGCAAAATCGCTGGGGTATCTGTCCTGCTTGGGCAATATCCATAGCACCAGCTTTCCAGAGGAAACGGAGCGCCTGACGGATGATCTGCTGAATCCGAAGTTTCGGGAAAGGCTTCTGGTAGAACACAGAGTATTTCTTGACGCATACCGTGAGAACCGGGAGCTTCTGCGTTTCCATTTCCATCGTCCGCAGGCGCTTCTTACACGTATGGAAGATCTGTCATTGCCGCGCAAAGAATATCACTCCGATATGGCGGCTGTTCCGAAGACGGGCCGGTTTATCACTGAAGATGAAATTGCGGCTTCTCTTGCAAATGGAAGCGGCTTTGAGGGTGGAAAGACCCGCATCCATGAGTTTTTCCAGACTCCGCACACGACAAAAGAGAGCGCTGATTTTCTGAAAAAGGAATACGGCATCGGAGGACGCACCCATGCTGTATCCAGAGAAAGCGGCAGCTATGAAGATCACGGCAGCAAAGGCATTGTGCTGAAAAAGAACGGCTGTGCAGACATTCAGATGAATTGGAACAAGGTCGCTTCGCGCATCTCGGAGCTGGTTCGGTTGAACCGCTACCTTACGCCGGATGAGCAGGCAGCCTATGACAAGGAAATGGCGCAGGACGCCATGCGGAACGCGGTTTATAACGACTATAACGACGTAAAGGCGGCGCACCCCGATGAAATTGTGCTGTATCAGGTTGGGGACTTCTTCGAGCTGTATGGCGAGGATGCGCGGGCAGTTGCAGATGATCTCAGCCTTGAGCTGACGCGCCGCAATTTGGAGGGAGTAGGCCGTGTTACCATGTGCGGCTTCCCTGCAAAGGATTTGGAGAAATACGTTGAAAAGCTGCGGGAAAAGCATGATGTAACAATTTCGCGCATTGGCGATTCCAGCCATGAACACACGGCATATACGCTTCCGTCCATCGACCACGAGGCAGAACAGGCCATCAATGCCTACGAAGCGGAGTTCGGCGCGGATGGGACGCGGGTGTTCCGCGATCCTGCCGCCGACGCGCCGCAGCCCACGGTACGGGAGCTGTTTGACGGGTACAAGCTGACCGTTGGCAACGCGCTTTCCAAAGATACGGCTTTTGTCAATGCCTGCCGCAATTCAGACCGCCAGAACGCTTATCTGGAGGGTGCGGACGCTATCCGTCGTATTGTCACGGCATCTGATGATCTCCAGCTTGTCCGCCTGTACTTTGATATGCCCGCGTTCCATAACCGGCTGCATCAGGAGCTTTTGGAGGAACTGTATCCCACGCTGGCAGCGACGGTCGCACCCTCTCCCTATCAGATCACACAGGAGGACATTGACAACGCGCTTCTGGATTGGCACAACAACCTAAAGGGCAAGCAGGAAGTCGCACTATATATGCAGGCGCATGGGCGAGAACGCAGCACCGCCGCATGGCTGGCTGCAAAATATGGCTGGGAAGATAGCAAAACTCCCATGTATATCCATGTAGGAAACGCCGAGCCGGTGACGCTCACATGGGCGCAGGTACAGCGGCGGTTGGCACAGCTCATCCGCGAGAATAAATTTTACGATGAGAATGAGCGACTGCGGTTATTTTCACCTGACCGATACTCCATTCGTCTGCATCCCGGCGAGGGTGGAATTACCGGCATTTGGGATGAGGTGTTGGAACGGTTCTGCGGAGATGGGGAACAAACGCTCCGCTTTGCAGAACAGAATAACGCCATTGCTTACTTGGATGGCATCAAACGGGATATGGGAATTGAGCTATCCCCTCCGGCGTTTACAACACCGCTTGGCTATACTTATCATATTGGAGATCGCATTTCATCCATAGAGTTAGACCACATAGCAGCAGTCGGCGTTATCGCGCGTGTAGATGAAGATCACGTCTGGCACACGTTACCGAACGTACCCGGACAGGAACCTGTCAGCATCGACCGCAATTCCTTTGAACGCTACCTCGACACCAGATATTTCGAGGTTTCTGAACCGGAGCCGCAGCGCGTCATTGCGGCGCAGCACACAGAACAGCCAACCCCGGAGACGCCGCAAGCGGTTCAAAACCTTATGGGGCAGCGCGTGGAAATTGACGGTAAGCTCTATAATGTTGATTCCGCAGATGAAACTGTCGCGCATCTCAGCGTCGTTTCATCCTCCAGCGAGAGCAATCACGATCCGGAACACAGAACCGAACCGGTTTCTGCTGTCCTCACACAAATTGCAGATCAGGGTCGTGAGCTTGCGCCGAATATTTCGGCATATCAGGCGCTTCGTGCAGAGCGTCCCGAAAAGCTCATCGGTGTCCGTGTCGGAGAACGGCTGCTTTTTTATGGCGCGGATGCAGAACGCGCCGCCAGCGCTTTGAATCGCCGCCTGCTGCAACGCGATATTCCCGGTATGGGAGAAACCGCTGTGACCGGCTATGATTTTGGACAACGGGCAAGCGCCGCAAAGCGACTGTTGGAGCATGGACACAGCTTCGTGTTTGCGCAGCCAAATGAAACCGACGGCTATGATGTTATCAACGAGGCCGATGCCAAGGAGTATATCCCCATTGGCATGGAGCTGGAGATTGACGGACGGAAGTTTGTCATTGACAGCGTGAATTTCGGCGCAGATGAAGTATCTCTGCGCGATGTGACTTTTCAAAACAGGCAGGGCTTTCCCATCTTCCGCTCTGAACACATTGCGTTTATACGCTCGTTTGTTGAAGAACAGGAACAGGAGCAGCCGCAGCCCATCGCCAAACCCGTCGCGTTCTATCCTGCCGAGAAAACGCACTTGCCCTACGACATAGAAATCCAAACGCTGCACATCCCGGAACCGGAGCATGACCCGCCCTCTGCGGAACCTGTCGAGCCTGAACCTCCCACCATGAGTGAAGAAGCTCTGATTCTGGAGCATGAAGGCCGAGCGGCGCTTTCGGAAATGGGCGAGTTTGTGCCTGATTTTGATGATGCCATCTCGCAGGCCGAGATCGACGAGCCTCCCGCACACCGTCCTGCGGTATCCATCCCCATTGACGGCGAGTGGCAGGACTTTCACAGCGTTGCCGCTGCGGAGCAGGCCGCTTACGCTGACTTCAAGGCGGCAAGCCACCGCGACGCGCAGAATTTCCACATCACCGATGATGCCCTCGGCGTCGGCGGCGCAAAAGCAAAGTTTCGGGCAAATATGGCGGCGATCCACCTCCTGCAAGAGCTGGAGTTTGAGGGCTTACAGGCCAGCCCGGAGCAGCAGGAAATCCTCTCCCGCTATGTGGGCTGGGGCGGTCTTGCGGATGCCTTCGACGAGAATAAGCCAAACTGGTCGGACGAGTTTGCAGAGCTGTACGCCTCACTCTCCCCGGAGGAATATGCTGCGGCCAGAGCGTCCACGCTGAACGCCCACTACACCAGCCCCACCGTCATCAAGGCAATCTATGAAGCGGTCGGCAATATGGGCTTCCAGACTGGCAACATTCTGGAGCCATCTATGGGCGTGGGTAACTTCTTTGGACTGCTGCCGGAGCAGATGCAGGGCAGCAAGCTCTACGGCGTGGAACTGGACAGCATCACCGGACGTATTGCCAAGCAGCTTTACCCCAAGGCGGACATTACCATCGCAGGCTTTGAGACAACGGACAGAAAAGACTTCTATGACCTCGCCGTGGGCAACGTCCCGTTCGGACAATATCAGGTAGATGACCGGGCTTATAACAAGCTCGGTTTTTCCATTCACGACTACTTCTTTGCCAAAACCCTCGACCAAGTGCGTCCGGGCGGCGTGATCGCGTTTGTGACCTCCCGCTACACGATGGACAAGCAATCACCCGAAGTCCGCAGGTACATCGCGCAGCGGGCGGAGCTGCTGGGTGCCATTCGTCTGCCCAACAATGCGTTCCGCGCCAACGCCGGTACGGATGTGGTTTCGGACATTCTCTTTCTCCAAAAGCGTGACCGTCCCATTGAGATTGAACCGGATTGGGTACACCTCGGCCAGAACGAGGATGGCTTTGCCATCAACCGCTATTTTGTTGACCACCCGGAGATGATTTTAGGCAGGCAGACCTCCGAAAGCACCCAATACGGCAAGCAGGATTTCACCGTTGTCCCCATTGAGGGGCTGGCGCTTGCAGATCAGCTCCATGATGCCGTGAAAAACATTCGCGGCACCTATCAGGAGGCGGAACTGCCAGAGCTGGGCGAGGGCGAACAGATCGACACGTCCATCCCCGCAGACCCCAATATGAAAAACTACTCCTACACCGTGGTGGACGGCGAGGTGTACTACCGGGAAAACAGCCGCATGGTCAAACCGGAGCTGAACGCCACCGCCGCCGAGCGTGTCAAGGGCATGGTCGCGCTGCGGGATTGCGTGAATGAGCTGATTGCCCTGCAAATGGACGAGTACAGCGCAGCAAGCCGGATTCAGGAAGCGCAGACCGAGCTAAACCGCCTCTATGATGCGTTCTCCGCAAAACATGGCCTAATCAATGACCGTGCGAACCGTCTTGCGTTCTCTGACGATTCCTCTTACTACCTCCTGTGTTCACTGGAAGTGCTGGACGACGACGGAAAGCTGGAGCGCAAGGCGGATATGTTCCACAAGCGCACTATCAAGCAGCAGCGCAGCGTAGATTCTGTGGATACCGCCAGCGAAGCCCTTGCTGTCTGCATCGGAGAAAAAGCCTGCGTCGATCTCGATTTTATGGCCACCCTCATGGGCGGCAGCGAGAAAATCCCGCAGATTGTTGAGGATTTGAAGGGCGTCATTTACAAGGAACCCAACAGCGGCCCGTTTGACTTGCAGGACGGCGGCGAGCATTGGGCGAAGGGCTGGCAGACGGCGGACGAATATCTCTCCGGCAACGTCCGGCAGAAGCTCCGCACCGCGCAGCGTGTAGCAGCGCACGACCCATTCTTTGCCGGGAATGTGGATGCCCTGATTGCCGCACAGCCGAAGGACTTGGAGGCCAGTGAAATCGAGGTGCGGCTGGGTGCAACGTGGCTTGACAAGAAGTACATCGAGCAATTCATGTACGAAACCTTTGAAACGCCTCGCTATCTGCGCGGACAGATCGAGATCAGCTATGTCCCGTACACCGCAGAATGGCAGGTTTCCCGCAAGAGCATGGTGCGCTACAACGACGTGGCGGCATTCACCACCTATGGCACAGATCGCGCCAGCGCCTACCGGCTGCTGGAGGATGCGCTGAATCTCCGCGACATTCGCATCTACGATACCATTGAGGATGCAGACGGACGGGAGCGCCGTGTCCTCAACGCCAAGGAAACCACCCTTGCCGCGCAGAAGCAGCAGCTTATCCGGGATGCGTTCAAGGACTGGATTTGGAAAGACCCGGAGCGGCGCGAAACGCTGGTACGGCAATACAACGAGGAAATGAACAGCACTCGTCCCCGCGAGTATGACGGCAGCCACATCGTTTTCTCTGGGATGAACCCTGAAATTATCCTCCGGGAGCATCAGAAAAACGCCATCGCCCATGTGCTGTACGGCGGGAATACGCTGCTGGCACACGAAGTTGGCGCGGGAAAAACCTTTGAAATGGTAGCCTCTGCGATGGAATCCAAGAGGTTGGGACTGTGCCAGAAATCCATTTTTGTCGTGCCGAACCATCTGACGGAACAGTGGGCATCCGAGTTTCTGCGGCTCTACCCTTCGGCCAACATCCTTGTCACTACCAAGAAAGACTTTGAAACCCACAACCGCAAGAAATTCTGCGCCCGTATCGCCACCGGCGACTATGACGCCGTTATCATCGGCCACAGCCAGTTTGAGCGTATCCCCATCAGTCCGGAGCGGCAGGAACAGCTCCTTCACCAGCAGATTGAGGAAATCACCGATGGTATTCAGGATACCAAGCTCGCAGGCGGCAACAGCTTTACCATCAAGAGCTTGGAGCGCACGAAAAAGGGGCTGGAGGCGCGGCTGAAAAAGCTGCAAGCCAGCGACCGCAAGGATGATGTGATTTACTTTGAACAGCTCGGCGTAGACAGGATGTTTGTGGACGAGTCGGACAATTATAAAAATCTTTTCCTCTATACAAAGATGCGCAACGTGGCAGGGCTTTCCACCACCGATGCGCAGAAATCCTCGGATATGTTCTCAAAGTGCCGCTACATGGATGAGCTGACCGGTGGGCGCGGCGTGGTGTTTGCCACCGGCACCCCGGTTTCCAACTCCATGACAGAGCTTTACACCATCCAGCGCTATTTGCAGCATGACCGGCTGCAAGAGATGGGTATGGGCCACTTCGATTGCTGGGCAAGCCGCTTTGGTGAAACCACCACCGCGCTGGAGCTTGCCCCGGAGGGGACAGGCTACCGGGCAAGGACGCGCTTTGCAAAGTTTTTCAACTTGCCCGAATTGATGAATCTGTTCAAAGAGGTCGCCGACATCAAAACGGCGGATCAGCTCCACTTGCCCACGCCGGAGGTTGCGTATCACACCATCGCCACCAAACCCACACAGATCCAGCAGGACATGGTGAAAGCCCTCTCGGAACGAGCGTCCAAGGTACACAGCGGTGCGGTCAGCCCGGATGTGGACAATATGCTCAAAATCACCTCGGACGGACGCAAGCTGGGGCTTGACCAGCGCATCATCAATCCCATGCTCCCCGACGAGGAAACCACCAAGGTCAATCAGTGCGTGGCGAACATTCTCCAATACTGGCGCGACGGCGAGGAGGAAAAACTGACGCAGCTTGTGTTTTGCGACATTTCTACGCCAAAGACCACGCCCTCGCAGCGGGCGGCAAAGGCTTCCCCCGGTACGCTGGACAGCCCGGAAATCCATGCGCTGGAGAGCGCGATTTCATTGGAGGAAAGCGCGGAAACGCCGTTCACGGTCTATGAGGATGTGCGCCAAAAGCTCATTGACGCCGGTATGCCCCCGGAACAGATCGCGTTCATCCACGATGCCAATACGGAGGTCAAAAAGCGGGAACTGTTCGCAAAGGTACGCAGCGGTCAGGTGCGCGTCCTGATGGGCAGCACGGCCAAGATGGGCGCGGGCACCAACGTGCAGGATCGTTTGGTCGCACTTCACGATTTGGATTGCCCGTGGCGTCCCCGTGATCTCACACAGCGAAAAGGCCGCATTGAGCGTCAGGGCAATCAGAACAAGCTCGTTCATGTCTGCCGCTATGTGACCGAAGGGACGTTTGACGCCTACCTCTGGCAGACCGTTGAGAACAAACAGAAATTCATCTCTCAGATCATGACCTCAAAATCCCCGGTTCGCTCCTGTGAGGACGTGGACGCCACAGCGCTGTCCTTTGCGGAGATCAAAGCGCTATGCGCCGGTGATCCCCGCATCAAGGAGCGTATGGATTTGGACATTGAGGTGTCCAAGCTCAAAATTATGAAAGCAGACCACAACAGCAAGCAATTCCGCTTGGAGGACAGTCTGCTGAAATACTTCCCGGAAAAGATAGAAGAACACAAGGGCTTTGTTCGTGGGCTGGATGCGGATATGCAGACCCTCGCGGCGCATCCGCTCCCGGCAGAGGGCTTTGTCGGCATGGAGATTCGCGGCGACCGGCTCACTGATAAGGAAAACGCCGGTGCTGCGTTGCTGGATACCTGCAAGGAGGTCAAGGGCAAAGACCCGGTACAGATCGGCAGCTATCGCGGCTTTACCATGTCCGTTGCTTTTGATTCCATGTGGAAAACGTACACGCTGACGCTGAAAGGCCAAATGACCCATCGCGTTGAACTCGGTTCGGATGCCAGAGGCAACCTTGTCCGCATTGAGAACGCGCTGGATAAAATGCCGGAGCGTTTGCGCAGCGTTCAGGAGCAGCTTGAAAACCTCTATAACCAGCAGGCAGCGGCAAAGGCTGAGGTCGGTAAGCCATTCCCGCAGGAGCAGGAGCTGGCCGCGAAAACGGCGCGGCTCATTGAGTTGGATATGGAGCTGAATCTGGACGGCAAGGGACAGCCACAGCCTGAGCAAGCGATTGCAAAATCGGCGCGGCCTTCCGTTCTGGACAGGTTGAAAGCGCCGCCTGTTCATGGCGCACCGGAAAAGCCCCACAAGAAAGAAATGGAGGCACGATGATGAAAAATATTCCTGTTTACAAGCACACGGCGGCCTACGCCAGAGAGCATGACGAGCTTGCGGCCTACCGTGCATCCAATCAGGTGAACGTAGCCTGCAAGGAAGCTATCGAAGCCACCATCCGCGACCACTACCGGGATAACCGGCTGGATACAGCGGCAGTCGATCAGGTGGTGCAGCAGTTTGGCTATGACCGCGCATTTCATATCCTTGCCATCACCGTCTGTCAAGCGGACTGGGACAGACGCTATTCTCCCGACAACAGGGCTTGGGCAAACGCCATGTCCATCCCCGCCAATCCCGACGCATGGGGTACTGACCGCAACTGCTATCTGGCCGTCAGCAGCCATCCCGGTTTGGTCGATCTGTTTCTCAGCCAGACCCGCAAAGCCTACGCGCAGGAGCAGCAGAAAACCTCTGTCCGGGATATGCTGAAAAAGCTGCCTGAAACAACTTCGCCGAAAATTTCGGCGAAGTCCAAATCCCCGGAGCGTTGAGCGATGGCAAAGCGCAAACGGGACATTCAGCTTAAATTCCGCGTTACACCGCAGGAGCGGGAAATGATTGAAACGAAGATGGCGCAGTTCGGCACCACCAACATGGCGGCATATCTCCGCAAGATGGCGATTGACGGATATGTGGTAAAGCTCGATCTTCCGGAGCTGCGGGAGCTGGTGTCGCTGCTTCGGTATTCCAGCAACAACCTCAACCAACTCACCCGCCGCGCCCACGAAACAGGCCGCATCTACGAAACCGATCTGGAGGACATTCAGCAAAGTCAGGAACGGATATGGACGGCGGCAGAGAAAATCGTTTCCTCGCTGGCGGCACTGAAATAAGTCGCAGGGGCGGCGGAATGTCCGCTGCCCCTGCCCGTACAAAAGCAAAAGCCCCGACGCAAAACAGCATCGGAGCTTCTACGGTTCCAGATTATTTTCATCGAATAACGGCGAGGCAAAAAAGCTGCTCAGATCGATCTCCAATCCCTGACAAAGCTCGTGTATGATCCGCAGCTTCATGGATGGGTATGCGCAGTTCACAAGATTGCCGATGGTGGACTTCGGTACGCCGCTTTTCATATAAAGCTGATACTGCGTCATGCCGCGCTCCTGCATCAGCTCGACCAAACGCCTGCTGACGGCTTCATTCAACTGCAAGTACCACACCTCCCGTCCCTGTAACTGTACCAACATTATATTTCCCATCTGGAGCAAATTAGTTCAGGTAGCTGTACTAAAGAAGGATTATGTGATATGGTTAGATGTCGGGCAAAAGGCGAAAACTATTCGTATGACTTTGCCGCATCCTTGCAAAACACCGATGAGCAAAGTAATCTAATATCAGAAAGAGATTTGACCGCTTGGAAAGGAGCTGCGGAACGTATGCTGACAAACGAAATTGTGCTGAAGGTATTTTCTGACTACCTCAACCGCGATACGGATTTTGAAGTTGTCCTGACCAGCAAAGGCTACACGGTCATGGGTTTTGACAACCACCGTCAGGACTGGAACACCGTGGACTTTTGCCCTACGCCCGAAGATTTGTTGGATTCTCTGCTGGATGCCTATGAGAATTTCCGCATGATGGAGATTACGGGTGGAGATCGTGATCTGACCGAAAAGGAAGAAGCAAAGCTCGCCAAAGAGCGTGACGCGCTGACCGCACTTTGTGAAAAGGAGGCCGCAAAATGTTCATCCTGAAAATTCTCTTTGCGCCGCTGTCGCTTATCCTGTCCCTGTTCGTTTGGCTGTGCGCGGGGCTGCTGTCCTGTTCCGGCTTCGTGTTCAAGCTGGCAAGCGGACTGCTCTCCCTGCTGGCTTTCGCCGTGCTGATTACCTACTCCGTAAAGAACGGCATCATCCTCCTTGTGCTGGCGTTTCTGATCAGCCCGATGGGACTTCCGATGCTGGCTGTGCAGGGACTTGGCAAGCTGCAAGACGTGAACTCTGCCATGAAAAACTTCATTCATAGTTAAAGTGCAAGCCGGGGCGAACGCCTCGGCTTGCTTTTCTAAAATCGCTGTTTACTTTCTTGCTAATATCGGATATAATATTAGCAAGAAGGAAGTGATAACATGACCGCCTACGACCGGCTTGATCTGCTTTTTCAGCAAAACAATGGGATCGTCAAAACCGCGCAGGTTTTGGAAATCGGTATTGCCAAGTCCACGTTTTACGCTTATGCCAAGCAGCGCGGCGTGGAGCAGGTAGCGCACGGCGTTTATGTTTCGCCCGACGCATGGACGGACGCCATGTACCTGCTGCACCTTCGTTGTGCGCAGGCTGTATTCTCCCATGAGAGCGCGCTGTTTTTCCATGACCTGACCGACCGGGAGCCGAATCCGTATTCCATCACGGTCAAGACCGGCTACAATCCTGCCAGCCTGCAAGCGGACGGCATCAAGGTCTACACCATCAAGAAAGAATTGCATGATGTGGGTATCGTCACGATGAACACGCCCTTTGGCAACCCGGTTCCCGTCTATGATATGGAGCGTACCATCTGCGATCTGATCCGCAGCCGCAGTGGAATCGAGATGCAGACCTTTCAGGATGCACTCAAGCAATACGCAAAACGAAAAGACAAGGACTTGCGGAAGCTGATGCGCTATGCGCAGATGTTCCGTGTTGAAAAACTGCTTCGGCAGTATTTGGAGGTACTCTTATGATTAAGACTGCACGGCAGCTCAAAGACCTGATCCGCAATCTCTCCAAGGACAAATCCGCAGATGCGCAAATCCTGATGCGCAATTACATGATGGAGCGCTTTCTGGAGCGCATTTCTCTTTCGGAATATCGGGACAAGTTCATCCTCAAAGGCGGGATGCTGGTGGCTGCAATGGTCGGCCTTGACGCCCGCTCCACGATGGACATTGACGCGACCGTAAAGGGTGCGACGGTCGGCATCGAGGACGTGGAGAACATGATTGCCTCCATCATCTCCGTACCGGTGGACGATGGCGTGGAGTTCCGGGTGAAGCGCATTTCCGAGATCATGGACGAGGCCGAGTATCCGGGCATCCGCGTCAGCATGGAAACGGAGTTTGACGGCGTGATAACGCCGCTCAAGATCGACATTTCCACCGGCGACGCCATCACGCCCCGCGAGGTGCGTTACAGCTTCAAGCTGATGCTGGAGGATCGCTCCATTGAGATTTGGGCGTACAATCTGGAAACCGTTCTGGCCGAGAAGCTGGAAACCGTCGTGTCCCGCGCCACCACCAACACCCGCATGAGAGATTTCTATGATCTGCACATTCTGAGCCAGCTCCACGGCCAGAGCATCGTCCCTGCTGATCTCCGGGCGGCGCTCATTGCAACGGCCAAGAAACGCGGTACAGAGAAGTATCTTGCCGACGCGCCTGCGGCCTTTGATGAAGTCGAGGCCGACCCGAACATGGAAAAGCTGTGGCAGGCTTATCAGAAGAAGTTCTCCTATGCCGCCGATCTGTCGTGGCATACGGTCATGGAATCCATCCGCAGCCTATATGAGCTGGCGCGGGAGTAAGAGGCCAACAAATCGGGATTTTATAAGGAGTGAAAAGAAAAGTGTGTGAGGAATGTTACTCTGATGAAAATAGAATAACGCCTTTACTAAATCCGCTGGACTGTTTGGAGAACCACACTCAATATATTTGTGGAACTTGTGGACGGTGCATTTGTATCGAGCATGACCCAAATAGAGGATTGCAACGATGGAATTTTCCTTTTAAGTCATTGGAAATTGCAAAACTATATTTGCGAACAGCGGACTATACAACGAAAAGTGCGTGTGGTATTTATGAGATAGAGAACAATAAAGGAAGATTATCTTATAAAATATTTCCAGGGAATGATGAGTTAAATCTATTTTTGAAAAAGAATAAAGACAAGAAATGCAGGCAAATGATGCCTGTGTTTAGTGCTGGAAAGTATAAAGAATATCCACACACAGAAGTACGAAAATTGACGCCTGATGAAATAAAACAATATATGAGTGAACGCTAAATTCCAGTTTGTTGAACTATCAGTTTACTTTTACTCCTTGCAAATCAACACACTTCAAACGGTCTGCTACGGCAGGCCGTTTTGCTTTTTAAGGAGGTGTTCAACATGGCAACCACGCGCCTGATGCCCCTGCACACCGGCAAAGGCCGCACGGTGGGACAGGCCATCAGCGACATCATCGACTACACCGAAAATCCGCAAAAGACAGACGGCGGCAGGCTGATTACGAGCTGGCAGTGCGACAGCAGGCTCGCCGATGCCGAGTTCCTTTTCGCCAAAAATCAATACACCCAAAAGACCGGCAGAGTGCGCGGCGAGGATGATGTGATCGCCTACCATCTGCGGCAATCCTTTGTTCCCGGAGAGATCACACCGGAGGACGCGAACCGTTTGGGCTGTGAGCTGGCCAAGCGCTTCACCAAGGGCAATCACGCCTACATTGTCTGCACCCATATCGACAAAGCCCATATTCACAATCATGTGATCTGGAACTCCACCGCACTCAGCCAGACCCGGAAATTCCGAAACTTTTGGGGCAGCAGCCGCGCCGTGCGGCGGCTCAACGACACTATCTGCATCGAGAATGGCTACTCCATCGTGGAGAATCCGAAGCGCCACGGCAAGAGCTACAACAAGTGGCTGGGCGACAAAAAGAAGCCCTCCCACCGGGAGCGAATCTGCGCGGCCATTGACGATGCGCTGGCACAAAAGCCCGACAGCTTTGAAGCGCTGCTGGAGCTGCTGCGGCAGGCCGGGTATGAGGTCAAGGGCAAGAAAGTCCCGTCCCTGTTGGGCGGCGAACAGAAAAAGTCCATTCGCATGGATACCCTCGGTGACGGCTATACTCCAGCAGATCTCCGCGCGGTGATTGCAGGTGAAAAGGCGCATACGCCACGAAAGAACGCCGCCGCACCGGTCAAACCGGAAAAGCGCAGCGGGAATCTGCTGGTGGACATTCAGGCCAAATTACGCGCTGGCAAGGGTGCCGGTTATGCGCGTTGGGCGACGTTGTTCAACCTGAAACAGATGGCACAGACGGTGGCCTATCTGCAAGACCATGAGCTTTTAGATTACGCCGTTCTCTCGGAGAAAGCGGCGGCAGCGTCCGCTCACTTCAACGAGCTTTCCGCAAGGATCAAGGCTTCGGAAACACGCATGGCCGAGATTGCCGTGCTGCGGGAGCATATCGTGGGTTATGCCAAGACCCGCGATACCTACGTTGCCTATCGTAAGGCCGGGTACTCCAAGAAATTTCTTGCAGAGCATGAAAGTGAGGTCACGATCCACAAGGCCGCAAAGAACTATTTTGATGGGCTTGGCCTCAAGAAGCTGCCCACCATCAAGGCGCTGAATACCGAGTACGCCGAGCTGCTGGCGGAAAAGAAAGCCGCCTATGCCGACTACCGAAAAGCCCGTGAGGAAATGAAAGAGCTGCTGACGGCCAAAGCCAATATCGACCGTATTCTGGAGTTGGATAAGGAGCAGGAGGAAGCGAATGAACGACGGGAAAAAGAGGCGGAGCAGCGCTGAGCTGCCCGCCCACAAGCGATTTGAAAAATCGCGCAGCCGATGGATTTATCCATCGTTCCAGAACACAGTTTTTGTGTTCTGCGGGGATTGGGGCAGCGCCCCAACAAGCATGAAACAGGCGGGCTCCTTGTAAACGGAATCCGCCTGTTTTCGCAAAGTGGGTACCGCTTTGCATTGCTTGCCGCTTTCTTGCCCCCGTTCGTAACCCCTCTGAAGCCGTGGTTTTCGATGCCGCATATAGCGTAACGCTTCGCCTCGCACGCGGCCGGTTGACCGTGTCTGCGTCTGCGCCTCGTCGTACCCGAACTGCGCGACATGGCACTCTGCCCCTGCGGGAACGTCCCTGATTTTTTCTGTAGCAGCTTGCATTCGTGCTGAAAATTGACTTTCAGGCGTAAATCGTGTAAACTATATTAGTACATTAGTCACTGCTAACCGAAAAAAGGAGGGCATCCAATGACAAGCGAATACATGAACAACCTCTATCGGGATCTGCTCTCCAATTCACCGCAGACCGTAACGATCCCGATTCCTTCTGATATGGGAACCGGACAAATTGCGCAGGTGGTGACAAAACAGGGTGCCGTTGTTTCAGACTGGAAGATGAATTATTTTTCTGACATGAATGTGCGCGGGATTAACAGCGAGGACTATATTCAAATGCTGTTCTGCCTGAACGACGGCGTGTCGTGGAATATTGCAGGCAGCAGAGAGGGCGCTTGTCTTGCAAAGGGAGAATCCTGCATTTACCGTGGACACGGGAAAATGGAGTCTCTCTGTTATGCGCAAAACAGCGACTTCTATTTTAAGAACATCAAAATTCCCGTTCCATATTTCAAACGTTTATTACAGGACTACTTCGAGGATGGCGAGATTACCGTCTATGAAAAGAAACTGCTGACCGGAATTTCAAAGGTGAGCATAACGCCCTATATGGAGCATATTTTCGCAGAGTTACAAGACTTTACACATTATCGGGGTGGGCTTGGGTATCTGTTTCTGGAAAGCAAAATCCACGAATTGCTGTCAGTATATTTGAGCGAAGTGTTGGAGCTGCGAATCCTCTCGCCGGAATACTGCTGCATATCAAAAAGTGAACGTGATTGCATCATCGAGGCAAAGAGAATCATTGACAGCGAGCTTGCCTTTGCGCCAAGCTGTGAAGGACTGGCAAGGCAGGTTCAAATCAGCGTCTCTAAATTATCAAGGGGATTCTCCATGATGTACGGTATTTCGGTTCATGCGTATGTTATTGAGCAGCGGTTAGAGCGAGCCGCAGGATTGTTATTGGAGAGCAATATGAACATTGGGCAGATAGCGGTTCTTGTGGGTTATACAAAGCCCAGCAACTTTTCTGCTGCATTTAAGAAAAAGTATGGAGTTATGCCAAAAGATTATCGAGAGGCCAGCCGAATCAAATAGGTGCTTTGCATACCCAAAATAAATACCGATTTTGGGTAGAATGAAATTGCTTTTGGGTTGGATATTGGACATGAAATTGCTAAAATGCGTGGTGTGGTTAGAACACTCTAACCACACCACATTTTCATTTTCTCAGAGGAGGATACTGGTATGAGTTCCCAGAAAAAAAGTTCCCGGCTTGAGGGAAAAGA
>OHHH01000080.1_pt1 | contig 42989 bp, 38 predicted proteins | sample 1567951 | NCBI WGS metagenome assembly OHHH01 (sample SAMEA3879550, study PRJEB24766) | human gut metagenome | biome: human-associated habitat; feature: feces | place: USA | collected 1985/1987 | reverse complement strand
ACCTGCCCGTTATTGTGGACCCCAGCCACGCCTGCGGCCACGCATGGATGGTGCCGGATCTGGCAAAGGCCGCTGTTGCTGCCGGTGCCGACGGCCTGATGATCGAGGTGCACAACAACCCCGCCAAGGCCAAGTGCGATGGTGCCCAGAGCCTGACCCCCGACCAGTTCGATGAGCTGATGCAGTTCATCGGCAAAGAGGTGGAGTTCTTCGGCAAAAAAATGAACTGAGCCCGCCCGAAAGAATATTGTTATACGCAGGGACTGCTGTGCCGACCGGGTGCAGCAGTTCTTTTTTGCCGGAAGCCTTCCCCCGGTCGGGGGAAGGTGGCTGCGCGCGAAGCAAGCAGACGGATGAGGGCGCAGGCAAACAGCATTTTACCTTAATTTCTGTGCACCGGCGGGTTTTCATTTTCTTTTCACGGGTTTTATGGTATACTATAGTGTATTTTGAAAAAACACTGCCGAAAGAGGTTTTAAAGATGAAAGCACACATTGCACGCAATCAGAACGCCGGGGTGCCGCTGGCGCTGGGCTGGAACCTTTCCGCAGGTGACCGCGGCAAGCTGGACGGCATGGCCCCTGCCTTTGGCATGAAGGTCCTGCCCGTGTCCCCTGCCGACGCCGGCAAGACCGTGGCGCAGCTGCTGGGTGAAGTGGAGACCAGATCCGCACGCACGCTGGTGCTGGAGCCGGGGGCTTACCCGTCCGCTCTGGTGCTGGCCAACTTCAAGGATAAGGATGTGGACACCCTGCTCGACCTGATGAAGCAGGCACAGGTGAACATCCCCCTCAAGGCCGTGGTCACCCCGTCCAACAAGAACTGGGTCTTCGGCGACCTGCTGGCCCACCTGTCGGAAGAGCATGCCTCCTTCACCACTGCGGCAAAGGAGCAGGCATGAGCATCAAGCGTTTCGTTTCCGCTCTGCTGACCGGGGCGCTCTGCCTCGGCGTCCTCACCGCCTGCGGCTCGGCCCAGAAGCCCGCCTCTTCGGGCGTGAGCGCCGACGCCCAGCGGTACAGCACCATCTTCTATGATGCCTTCGACACTGTCACGCAGGTCATCGCCTACTGCGACAGCGAGGAGGAGTTCTCCCGTCAGATGGACGCCCTCCACGCCGACTTGCTGGAATACCACCGTCTCTACGACATCTACAACGATTATGACGGCGTGGTGAATGTCAAGACCATCAACGACAACGCCGGCGTCGCACCCGTTCAGGTGGACGATAAGATCCTCGGGATGCTGGAACTGGCCCGGCAGATGTACGACACCACAAACGGCAAGCTGAACATCGCCATGGGCAGCGTCCTCCGCATCTGGCACGACTACCGCGAGGCCGCCGAAGTCAACACGAACGAGGCGGACAACAAGCTGCCCGAACAGGAGGCGCTGGATGCCGCCGCCCGGCACTGCGACATCTCCAACCTCGTCATCGACGAAAACGCCAAGACCGTCTACCTCTCCGACCCGGATATGTCCCTCGATGTGGGCAGCGTGGGCAAGGGCTACGCCGTGGAGATGGTGGCACAGGCCGCTGAGGCCCGGGGCCTGAAAAGCGCCCTCATCAGCGTGGGCGGCAACCTCCGCGCCATCGGCACGAAGCCCGACGGCTCCCAGTGGTCGGGCGGCGTGGAGAACCCGTGGAACGCCTCGGACGTCTACACCGCCAGCTCTTCCTACGTCTCCGGTGTCAACATGAGCGACATGGCTCTCGTCACCAGCGGCAACTACCAGCGCTACTACGTCGTGGACGGCGTGCGCTACCATCACCTCATCGACCCGGATACCCTCTGGCCCGCCCGCTACTTTGACAGCGTGAGCGTCCTCTCCCCCGACTCCGGCGCAGCCGACTGCCTCACCACCGGCCTGTTCTGTATGTCCCTTGAGGATGGCCAGAAACTCATCGAGTCCCTCGACGGCGTGGAAGCCCTCTGGTGTACCCCGGACGGCGAAGTCATCCAGTCCAGCGGATGGGCCGACCACGAGAAAAAATAACAGAAAGCGAAAGTCCCCTCTTCGTCACGGTTCTTGCTCCAATGACGAAGAGGGGACTTTTATATACTATATATCAAGGATATTTCCGCGCGTTCACTCTTCCATGCAGGCATACCTTGCCATTAGGACAGCCCCGCCGGTCACGAGTGCGGTGACAAGCTCCACCACCCAGACAGATGCCACTGCACTGAGCAGAACGGACAGCGAGTCGATGACAAAGTGGAACAGATACGCATTGAGCAGGTCTTTCTGGGACTTTTTGCGGATGGACTGGAACACCAGAATCGACAGGCTCAGATGGAGCACCACCGCAATGATCCGCTCTACGCCGCCTGCAAAAAACGTCAAGCTCGGTGTCGTCCACAGCGCCGAAAGAGCCGCTGCCGTGTCTGCCGCCTTCTTTGCGTCAAGAGTCGCCAGCTGTGCAGACATGGTGCCGGAATTTATCATCACGGCACTTGCGATGTTGCTGATAGATGCCACGCCGCACAGAAGCATTGCCTCCACGCCGCCGTGTCCGGCACCATACATAAAGGCATTCGGAAAGTCCATCGGCTTCACCAGAAACCTCATGGCGATGTAACGACCGGTCTCTTCAAAAAGAGCTGCCATCAGGCCGCCATAGACTGCGTATAGGATCACGCTTCCGGTCAGCGCTTCTCCGGCCAGCCGGAACACGATACGATGGATGGCAGCTTCCAGCATCAGCACCATCACGAAGAAAACGCCGCACCCGATAAAGAACGGTGCAGTCTTCGCGCCCAGCTTCTTCTTTGCGTAAACAAAGAGGCCTATGGGAAGTGCGAAGGAGACGACAAGGGAAAACACCATGCCTGCGATGCTTGCCCCGGGTACCATATCTACTGTCATAGTTATCCTCCCTGCCGATATACCATCGGCGTTTTTGCAAGGCCTGCCCCCGGAGGGGAGCAGGGTCATTCAATATCCAGCTCCGGCGGCAGGTCGATCTGATCGGAGACGTACCGGCCGTTCTTTTTGCGCTGACGCACACACTCGGTGAGGAGATACTCGATCTGCCCGTTCACCGAGCGGAAATCGTCCTCAGCCCATGCGGCAAGGGCCTCGTAGAGCTTTGCGTTCAGGCGCAGGGGGATCTGCTTTTTGGGCTCTGCCATCAGTACAGGCTGCCGCTGTTCACGATGGGCTGTGCGTCCCGGTTGCCGCAGAGCACCACCAGCAGGTTGGAGACCATGGCCGCTTTACGTTCGTCATCCAACTCCACCACTTTGTTTTCGCTCAGCCGGTCCAGTGCCATCTCCACCATGCCCACGGCACCGTCCACGATCATCTTGCGGGCGTCGATGATGGCGCTGGCCTGCTGGCGCTGGAGCATCACTGCGGCGATCTCCGGCGCATAGGCCAGATAGGTGATCCGGGCCTCCACCACCTCGATGCCTGCCTCAGCCACGTTTTTCTGGATCTCGTCCCGGATGCGGGCCGCCACCACCTCCGAGGAGCCCCGCAGGCTGCCCTCGTCGGCCACGCCGTCTCCGGTGGTGTCCACGTTGGGGGCCACATCGTAGGGGTACACCCGCACCACGTTCCGCAGGGCGCTGTCACACTGGAGGGAGAGGTACTCCTTGTAGTTGTCCACATTGAACACCGCCTTGGCAGTGTCGGTGACCCGCCAGATCACGGCGATGCCGATCTCCACCGGGTTGCCCAGACAGTCGTTGATCTTCTGCCGGGAGTTGTTCAGGGTCATCATCTTCAGGGAGATTTTTTTGCTTACGCTGCTTGAGGCGAGCTGGCTGTTCTGGCCGCTGACGCTCAGCAGGGCGGCTGCGCCGCTCTCCTTGCTGGTCACGTCCCCGCTCTGGCTCAGCCGGGTGCCTGCGGCAGGGTTGACGGCGGCGCAGAAGGGGTTTACCCAGTAAAAGCCCTGGCCCTTCAGGGTGCCCACATAATCGCCAAAGAGGGTAAGTACCAGCGCCTCCTGGGGCTTGAGTACCTTCAGGCCGCAGAACAGAAAAATGCCTGCGATCCAATAGGCAATGGACAGGATCAGCAACGGGATGCCCGGCAGCAGCCGGTCTTCCTCCAGCAGCAGGACGCTGCAAACGAACAGGGCAATGGATGCCGCATAGCCCAGCAGGGTGAGCAGCAGTACCGCCATGCCGTTTTTGCGGGCGTTCAAAATTTTCTCTTCCATAACAGTTCCCTCCTTATGGGGTCGGAAGTGTTTCTTTTTGATACCAAAATCATATCACTTTGTTGCACCGCTGTCAAGAGAGGGACGCAAAAAAAGAACCCGCCCATCCGTAAAATGGACAGGCAGGCCCTTTGTTTATGGAGAAAAATGGAGAAATATCGTTTAGGAGGGAAGTTTTAACGCTTATACTTCGCAGCAGTCTGCAGACGCTGCATAGCGCGGTCCAGAGCGATCTTGGTCTGGTAATACTCGTGCATGCTCTGCTTATGCTGCAGGCGCTCTTCGGCGCGGATGCGGGCAGCCTCGGCACGGTTCTTGTCGATGTCCTCGGGACGCTCGGCGCTGTCCACCAGAAGAAGCACGAAGGTGGGCGTCACTTCAGCGATGCCGTCGCCGACCAGAATCTCGCGGGGCTCGCCGTCCACAGTGAACTTGAGCATCCCCATGTGGATAGCCACCAGCACCGGGCTGTGGCCGGCCTGAACACCGTAGACGCCGTCCTTCACGGGCAGCACCATGCTCTCGCAGCTGCCCTGATAGAACTCACCGCTGGAAGCCGTGATGTTGAGGATGAAGCTGTTCATCAGGCCTCACCGCCTTTTTCCTCCGCCAGCTTGTCCGCTGCCTTCTTGCAGGCGTCGTCGAGGGTGCCTACGTTGAAGAAGGCCCACTCGGGCAGGTCGTCGCACTTGCCGTCCACAATGGCGGCAAAGCCCTTGACCGTCTCGGCCAGCGGCACATATTTGCCGGGCAGGCCGGTGAAGTTCTCAGCCACCGAGAAGGGCTGGGACAGGAACTTCTGCAGTTTACGCGCACGGGTGACGGTGAGCTTGTCTTCCTCGCCCAGCTCGTCCATGCCCAGAATGGCGATGATGTCCTGCAGTTCCTGATAGCGCTGCAGCGTTGCCTGCACCTTGCGGGCCACGCGGTAGTGCTCCTCGCCCACGATGTCAGCTTCCAGAATGCGGGAGGTGGAAGCCAGCGGGTCCACAGCGGGATAGATGCCCTGCTCGACGATTTTACGGCTCAGGACGGTGGTAGCGTCCAGATGAGCGAAGGTGGTAGCGGGAGCGGGGTCGGTCAGGTCGTCGGCGGGGACGTAGACGGCCTGCACCGAGGTGATGGAACCGTCGCGGGTGGAGGTGATACGCTCCTGCAGAGCGCCCAGCTCGTTGGCCAGCGTGGGCTGATAGCCGACAGCCGAGGGCATACGGCCCATCAGAGCAGAGACCTCAGAGCCGGCCTGCACGAAACGGAAGATGTTGTCGATGAAAAGCAGCACGTCCTTGTGGGTCTCCTCGCGGAAATACTCGGCCATGGTCAGGCCGGTCTCCGCCACCCGCATACGGGCTCCTGGGGGCTCGTTCATCTGGCCGAAGACCAGCGCGGTCTTATTCAGGACGCCGGAGGCGTTCATCTCGCCCCAGAGGTCGCAGCCCTCACGGGAGCGCTCGCCGACGCCGGTGAAGATGGAGTAGCCGCCGTGCTCGGTGGCCACGTTGTGGATAAGTTCCTGAATCAGGACGGTCTTGCCGACGCCTGCACCGCCGAACAGACCGATCTTGCCGCCCTTGGCGTAGGGGGCCAGCAGGTCGATGACCTTGATGCCCGTTTCCAAAATCTCAGTAGCGGGCTTCTGCTCTGCAAAGCTGGGGGCCTTGCGGTGGATGGGCCAATGCGGCACATCGTCCACAGAGCCCTTGCCGTCGATGGGGCGGCCCAGCGGGTCGAACATACGGCCCAGCGTGGCCTCGCCCACCGGGGCAGTCAGGCCGTGGCCGGTGGCGGTGACTTCCATACCCTTGCCCAGACCTTCGCTGGCCGAGAGCATGATGCAGCGCACCGTCGATTCGTTGACGTGCTGCGCCACCTCCATCGTGCGCTCGGTGCCTTCTGCGGTCACGGTCAGCGCTTCCTGCAGGGCAGGCAGTCGGCCTGCGGTGAACTGCACGTCCACCACAGGGCCGGCCACGCGAATAATTTTTCCCTGTATCATAGATTTGCCTCGTTTATTAGATGTGTCAACCTCTCCGTCACGACTGGCGTCGTGCCACCTCCCCTGGCGAGGGGAGGCTATGCGGAAAAGTTATTCTTGTGATTTCACCGCAGACGCGCCGCCGATGATCTCGGTGATCTCCTGAGTGATGGAGCCCTGGCGGGTGCGGTTATATTCCAGCTGCAAGTCGCGTATCATATCGTTGGCGCTCTTGGTGGCCGAATCCATGGCGGTCATGCGGGCGCTCTGCTCTGCGCAGAAGCTCTCGGTCATGGCACCGAAGATCATGCCGTGCATATAGATAGGAGCGGTCTGCTCGAACACCGTCCATGCGTCCGGCACCAGCTCGACTTCGCCGCGGGGGTCGCCCAGACCCTTGGGGGCGGGCTGCAGATGCTCGCGGTCCAGCGGCAGCAGACGCACCATGACCGGCTCACTGGTGAGCGCGTTCTGGATCTTGGTGTAGATAAGATAGATCTCATCCAGTTTGCCCGACTTGAAGTCGTCGATGGCGTCCACCGTGATGTCACGGGCGCGCTGCAGCGACGGGGCCGTCGCGCCGTACTGGAACTCCTGCACCAGGCGGGGGTCTTTGCGGAGGGCGCGGTAGCCCACCTGACCGATGACATAGAAACGGTCGTTCCTGTCAGCCTTTTCCAGCAGGAGTTTCAGCACGTTCTGGTTGAAAGAGCCTGCCATGCCCTTGTCTGCCGTCAGCACCAGATAGGCGCGGCGGGGATCACCGTCCTCTCTCTGCCGCTCGTGGAAGAACGGATGCACCGGCTCATCGGGCAGATGGGGGACGACACGGGAGATGGTGTCTCTCATGCGGGTGAAGTAGGGCAGGACGTTCTGGTAGTTTTTGCGTGCCTTGCGCAGCTTGGAGGAAGAGATCAGATACATCGCGTTCGTGATCTTGCGGGTATCCTGAATGCTCTCGATGCGCTCTTTCAGCAGCTTACTGGACGCCATGACTCTCGCCTCCCTCGTAGGCCTTCCATGCGTTCAGGATGGTGTCGGTCTGCTCGGGAGTGAGCTTGCCGGTGGCCGTGATGGCATCCATCGTGCCGGACACATCTGCATGGAACTGGCGAACAAAGGCAGCGGTGCGCGCCCGCTGCTCAGCGAGAGGCACTTCGTCCAGCATCCCGTGGGAAGCCAGCACAAGGATGACCACCTGCTCGGCGTCGGTCTTGGGCTGATAGAGCGGCTGCTTGAGCATCTCGGTCAGAGCCTTGCCGTGCTCGAGCTGATGGCGGGTCTCGGCGTCCAGATCGGAGCTGAACTGCGCGAAGGACTCCATATCCTTGTACTGGGCCAGCTCGATACGCAGGTTGGCATTGGCCTTCTTCATGGCCTTGGTCTGGGCTGCGCCGCCGACACGGGAGACGGAAAGGCCCACGTTGACAGCCGGGCGGTTGCCGGCGTTGAACAGAGCGCTCTCGAGGAAGATCTGACCGTCGGTGATGGAGATGACGTTGGTGGGGATGTAAGCGGACACGTCGCCTGCCTGAGTCTCAACGATGGGCAGTGCGGTGATGGAGCCGCCGCCCAGTGCGTCGCTCATGCGGCAGGAGCGCTCCAGCAGACGGGAGTGCAGATAGAAGACGTCGCCGGGGTAAGCCTCACGGCCCGGAGAGCGGCGGAGCAGCAGGGAGATGGCACGGTAGGCCACCGCGTGCTTGGAGAGGTCATCGTAGACGATGAGAACGCTCTTGCCCTGCGCCATGAAATATTCAGCCAGTGCCGTACCGGCGTAAGGTGCGATGTACTGCAGCGGGGCGCTGTCGGAAGCGGTAGCCGCCACGATGGTGGTGTAGCTCATCGCGCCGTGCTTCTTCAGATCTTCGGCCACGCGGGCGATGGAAGAAGCCTTCTGGCCGATGGCGACGTAGATGCAGAGCACGCCGGTGTCCTTCTGGTTCAGGATGGCATCGGTGGCGATAGAGGTCTTGCCGGTCTGGCGGTCGCCGATGATCAGCTCACGCTGGCCGCGGCCAATGGGGAACATGGAGTCGATGGCGAGGATGCCGGTGTGGAGCGGCGTGTCCACGCTCTGGCGCTCGAGGATGCCGGGGGCCTGCTTCTCGATGGGGTTGTAACCCACAGCCTCGATGGGGCCTTTGCCGTCGATGGGCTCGCCCAGCGGGTCGATGACGCGGCCAAGGAAGCCGTCGCCCACCGGGATGCCGGCGCGCTTGCCGCTGCGGGTGACCATGGTGCCGACGCCGACGGTCTCAGCGCCGTCGAAGAGCATGATGCCCAGACGGCCCGGCTCGACGCTCTCCACCATGCCCTTGGCGCCATTCTCGAAGGTGACGATCTCGCCGTAGACGGCGCGGTCCATGCCTTCCACTTCCACGATGCCGTCGGCGGAGGAGATGACCACGCCGCCCTCTTCGCTGGTGGCGGCGGGCTTGTAGTCCTCGATGCGGGTCTTGAGGGTGGCCAGAGAGGGCTTGTCGGCCATCATCTGGTCGATGGCGTGGCGGCCGGAGTTATCGAAGACGCGGTCGCCGATCTGCAGCACATAGCCGGAGAGGAGGCTGTCGTCCACCGTGACGTTCAGGATGACCTCGGTGGCGTCGTACAGCTTCGCGACCTCTTTCTTGATGCGCTCCAGGTCCTCCTCGCGGGGGGTGCGGGCGGCACGGAGGTCAGCTTTGACGATGCGGTTGGCCGAGAAGAACTCGGTGCTGAATTCACTTGCCATTTTCAGCCCCCGCTTTCTCCAACAGGTCGTCCAGCAGGCGGGCGTCGTCCTGCTCGTTCAGGTTGCGGGCCAGCAGCTTCTCGCACATGGCGCGGGCCAGTGCAGTGGTCTGGGCGTCAGCCTGGCGCAGCTTGTGCTGGCGCTCGGCCTCGGCGGCAGCTTTGCCCTCGGCCAGGATGGCGTCGGCCTGCTGCTGGGCGTCAGCCAGCAGCTGCTGCTTGTCCTTTTCGGCCTGCTGCTCGTAGGCAGTGCGGCGGGCAGCAGCCTCGGCGTCCACATTGCGCAGCTTTGCCTGCGCGTCGTTCAGGGCCGCAGCGGCCTCCTGCTTGGAGGTCTCGGCGGCGTTCAGTGCGTCATCCACCTGCTTCTGGCGCTGTGCGATGATGTTCATGACAGGCTTGTACAGGAACTTGCGCAGCAGCAAAAACAGAACCAGAATGTTGACGACTGTATACAGAAGGTTCAGATTCAGAGTCAGCATTCGTCATGCCTCCGTTATCAACCCAGGAACAGGATGATGAGCAGAGCAACGACGAAGCCGAAAATTGCAGTACCTTCGGCCAGAGCTGCACCCAGCAGCAGGTTGGTCTGGATCTTACCGGAAGCTTCCGGCTGGCGGCTGATGGCCTCCGTTGCCTTGCCGGTGGCAATGCCGATGCCGATGCCGCCGCCGATACCAGTCAGCGCTGCGATACCAGCGCCCAGAGCTACGAGTCCGTTCATAATTATTTCTCCTTTTAATCGATCAATTTACTCTTCTCCACCAATACTCTCTTTCATGAACAGCGAGGTGAGGAAGACAAAGACATAGGTCTGGATGAGACCATCGAACAAATCAAAGTACAGGCTGAAGATGGCCGGCACGAACACCGGGACCACCAGCTTGATGAGCTCCATGATGACGAAAGCGCCCAGCACGTTGCCGAACAGTCGCATACACAGGCTGGTGGGGCGGATGGCGATCTCGAGGATGTTCATGGGGGTCATGATGGGGGTGGGGGCGGCGAGGCTCTTGAGGAAGCCCTTGCCGCCCCGGGCATGGATGCCGGAATACTCGATGAGGCAGATGCTCATGAGCGCCAGCGCAGCGGTGACATTCAGATCCTTCGTGGGGGGCTTGATGCCGAACACGCCAATGAGGTTCGCACAGGCGATGTAGAGAGCCACCGTCATGAGGTAAGGCACATACCGTCTGCCCTGCTCGCCCAGCAGGCCCGTGAAGAAGTTGTCGATCGTGGTGACGACCAGCTCAAGGATGGCCTGCCGCCTGGAGATGTGGTCCACCTTGAGGTTCCGGGTGAGCAGGATGGAGACGATGACCAGAAACAGCATGATGCCCCAGCTGACCACCACGGATTCCGGCACCTGCAGGCCGCCGAGGGAGATCATCTCCACATTCAGCTCTTCTTTCAGGGCCGCAGTCAATGCGTTCATCGCTTTGCCTCCTTTCTGAGCAGAGTCTTATCCTGAAGCGTAAAGGTATCGTTCGTTTTCACTCTATCTCCTTTCGTTTCTTTTATTAAAGCAGCTGTGCTAAAAATCAAAAAAGGTGCGTTTGTTTTTATGGAAACACACCCTCTTTCCGCGCTCAGCGCAGCCCTTTTGCGTCTGGTATCATAGCACGATTGGTGCAGTTTGATAAGACCTTTGGCCGATATTCTACTTTTTGTTATATCTTATTTCACGCCTCGGCCGGGAATGTTGTGCATCTTGCTTAATAATGCACAGTTAAACTGTCCATTTTGACCAAATCCTTAGTCATTCCTTAGTGGTTCGTTTCATTTTTGAGGTAAAACGAAACCCTTTCGGCAGAATTATGCACTCCATGTATATCTGATATATAAAATTCATATGGCTGTCAAGTGTGTGATACATGAAATTTTCTTAATCTGAAGCTTATCTTTATTAAGTAATATTACCTGTTTATAATATAGGATATAGGCTCACTGGGCGTTCTGTCCACCGCGGCGGAAGATAGCACGGAAGATGAAGCGGGACAGCGGGCCGCAGTAGAACATCTGCCAGCACAGAGCCATCGGGAAATTGCAGCCGAACGTATGCACCCACGTACCGAAGCTGGGCTCCTTGAACAGCACCGTTGCCACAAGGCTCATGACAGGGCACATGATGCAGACGATCATCAGAGAGATGGCATAGGTGATGAACTGCGGCCGGTCGGTGGGGCGCATGAAGGTGAAGGCCAGCGCAGTCGCCAGCTTTTCCACCACGAAGAACTCCAGCACGAAAGCCACCGGCACCATAATGGGCATCTCATGCAGGGCCATGCCGAAGGTGGCGTTGGTCACGCCGCCGGTGGCGAGGGCGACATTGTAGACGATCATTCCATAGACCATGATAGCGGCCATAACGACAGTAAAGACGATTTTTTCAAGCAGAGTCTTAGGCATTTTTGATTTTCTCCTCATTTGTGTTGTGGGGTAAAGTCTTTCGGAACTTTCGCCGCACAAAAAAAGACAGACGAGGGCGGAACCTTCGTCTGTCTTTGCACGACTACCATTCATTGCCCGCTATGATAGCACAAACTCCCGCCCCGCGTAAGAGTTTTCTGCCGTTTTCTCCCGTTTTGCGCAAATCCTTCCACGAACGACCCGAAATTTTCGGGCAGTTTATCGCATTCCCGCCGTCCCGTCAATCACCCGGAGCGAAGTTTGGCAGTTCTTGCGCAGAGGTTTTCCACAAAAGGCCCTGCAGGCCGTCCAGACTGCGCAGGGAGGCTGTTTCAGTCGTGCGTTTGTATGAACAATACAGTTTTTTTATCATTTATTGAAAAAATATATCTAATTCATTGTGCATTCTGCGAATGGACAAACCGCGCTCGCGCGTGTATAATAAAGCCAGAAACCAGAGAAGTACAGCAGAAGCTCAAATGAGAGCTAACCCCGCTGACTTTAAGCAGAAAGGAGCGAAGACCGATGGTCGATATGGAACCCGCACAGTACGCACAGACTGTCGGGGTTCGCTGAGAAGCAAAACAGAGGCTCACCACAAACGGGATGTTTCCCCCGTATAAAAACACAACAACAAGAGCCGTTCTTGAGCATCAATAAAGCGAATAACAGAACAGTCTGTGAAATAAAATCCCTCGCGTTCAAATAGATCCGCCGAAGGTGATCCCAATGAAGAAAGCTTTTGTACGGAACGTCTTATTTGAATAACTCTAAAGGAGAAATTCCAATGTACTAAGTAATGACACTCCCTTCGCAAATCTAACTCGAAAGAATGTGGTAATATGAAATTCATCTCTGTGATTCGTATCCCGCACTCCAACAGTTAAGAAAAGGGTCATTCCAATGTACTAAGAAATTCATTCCCCTGCCAATCGTTCTTCACCGTTTCAAAGGAGAATCTTCTATGAAACGTCCGGTACAGACCGAAAAATGAAGAAATCGAGGTCAAGAGGCTATGACTCCGAAGAAGTAAGCATCCTGCCGACTGAGGGCTTGCAACCGCCTCAAGTCGGCAGGTTTTTTGTCTGATGTTTTCCAATGAAGCCTGCATCCTCCCGTTTTCCTGCCGGGAGGATGCGGGTTTTGTTTTGTCCCGAATATTTTGCGGCGGCAGGCGCAGAGCCTGTAGACTTTCGAATCTATTTCGTGTATACTTTTGCTCAGAAAGCAGCACTTACAAGGAGGCAAACCACTATGGCAAGCAATTTCGAGTTCTATTCCCCCACCCGGGTTATCTTCGGCAAAGGCACCGAACAGCGCGTGGGCGCGCTGGTGCGCGAATACGGCGGCACCCGCGTCCTCATCGTCTACGGCGGCAAGAGCGCCGTCCGCTCCGGTGTGCTGGACCGGGCCGAAAATTCTCTGGCCGAGGCCGGCATTTCCAGCTGGACGCTGGGCGGCGTCGTGCCGAACCCCCACCTCGACAAGGTCTACGAGGGCATCCGCATCGGCAAAGAGAACAGCATCGACTTCCTGCTGGCCGTGGGCGGCGGCAGCGTCATCGACACGGCCAAGGCCATCGCCTACGGCCTGGCCGAGCCGGAAAAGGACGTCTGGGAGCTGTACGAGCACACCCGCACGGCCAGGAAGTGCCTGCCGGTGGCCAGCATCCTGACCATCGCGGCGGCGGGCAGCGAAACGTCCAACAGCAGCGTCATCACCCGGGTGGACACCCACCAGAAGCGGGCCTACAACGACGACATCAGCCGCCCGAAGTTCGCCCTCATGGACCCTGAGCTCACCAAGACCCTGCCCGACTATCAGACCGAGTCCGGCTGCGCCGACATCATGATGCACACCATGGAGCGCTATTTCACCAATGGCGGCAACATGGAGTTGACCGACGTGCTGGCCGAGGGCCTGCTGCGCACCGTGATGAAGAACGCGCTCATCCTCCACACCGACCCGACCAACTACGAGGCCCGGGCCGAGGTGATGTGGGCGGGCAGCCTGTCCCACAACGGCCTGACCGGCTGCGGTATCGCCAGCGGCGACTTTATGTCCCACAAACTCGAGCATGAGATGGGCGGTATGTTCGACGTGACCCATGGCGCGGGCCTCGCCGCCCTCTGGCCCAGCTGGGCGCGGTACGTCTACAAGGACTGCCTGCCCCGCTTCGTCCGCTTTGCCCGGAACGTCATGGGCGTGACCACCGACGGCACCGACGAGGAGATCGCCCTGAAAGGCATCGAGGCCATGGTGGACTTCTACCACAGCATCGGGATGCCCGCCAGCTTCCACGAGCTGGGCATCGACCCCACCGACGCGCAGATCGACGAGATGGCCCGCCGCTGCCTCGAAGCTTGCGGCTCCGCCCTCGGCTCGGCCAAAAAACTCAGCCTCGACGACATGATCGCCATCTACCACGCCGCCAACCACTAAGAAACTTTTTCTCATCTCCGCCCGGCACAGGATATTTTGCTTACTCTGTGCCGGGCATTTCGTTGTCTTTTGTGTGCTTCATCTCACTTTTTGGCAAAGAAGTGGAAAAGAGATGGGAAAAATAAGAGCATTTGCCTGAACTCGAAGTATAAACGAAGCGCACCCCTTCTCCACACAGAAGCAGAAGGGGTGCGCTTTTCTATGTCCGCCGAAAGTTTTCAACAACACAAAATTTCATTTTCCTATCACAAATTTCCATCTCCCTTTTGGGAGGAGCTGTCTGCGAAGCAGACTGAGAGGGCTATCCATCCTTATAAAGAATAGATGTCTATAAAATTTCTATATTTTACAAAGGTTTCGTTTTGTGGTTTGATGGAGCCAGAACGATTTGTTTTGCTGCATCGGGGCTGTCAAACCTGCGTGAATGGGGTCGTTTCCTGCGTGAATCGCTGTGTCTAAGCCCCGATAGTTATGTTATAATATGGTCATAAGGGAGGAACTTGAGGATGGAGCTTCGATTTGCGGTCGTAGAAGACCGCCTGCCCGACGCTCAGCGGTTGGAGAGCCTTTTGCGGCTGGCTTTCGGCGGCGGGCATACATTGGTCTGTGACCATTATGAGAGCGGTGACGCCTTTCTGCAGGCGTTTCCCTCAAAAAATCATCAGGTCGTTTTTCTCGACATCTGCATGGAAGGCACCAATGGCATCGAGACGGCGCGTATCCTGCGCCGGACCGACCCCGACCTGCTGCTGGTGTTCGTGACCTCGTCCCCGGAATACGTATGGGACGCATTCCCCGTCCACCCCTTCGACTATCTGCTCAAGCCCTACCGGGAAGAAAAGCTCTTCCAGCTGGCCGACGAGCTGCGGCGGGTGCTCTTCCGGGCCGAACCGGAGCTGGAAGTCCGCATCGCACGACAGCAAGTACATCTCCCCCTGCGGAAGATACAGTACGCCATGGCCCAGAACCACTACGTCCGCATCGTCAGCGACGACGGCGAGTGCCGGGCCGTCTCCACCTTCTCCCAGGTGGAGCAGCTGCTGCGGGCGCAGGAGAACTTCATCGTCTGCAACCGGGGCGTCATCCTGAACATGGACAAGGTGCTCCGGCTGGACAGCGACTGCTTCGAGATGCTGGACGGCACCCGCCTGCCCGTGCGCCAGAAGGACAAGAATACCCTGTTCGCCCAGTTCACACAATATCAGTTCCGCCATATGCGGCGGGAGCTATGACGCCGAGAGGAGGCCCGACCTTGGACTTTTCTTTATTTGGACGCTATTTTCTGGACCTCGCCGTCTTCTACCCAGGGGCATTCCTCTGTCTCGCGCCCCTGTGGGAGCATGTGAAGGCCCCCCGGCGCACCGCTGTGCTGACAGCCGCTCTCGTCACGGTCATCTGCCTTGCGGCGGCGGCCCTCTGCGCCATCTTCGAACTCGACAGCAACATCCTGCTTCTGCCCACCCTGCTGGCGGCGTTCTGGCTGCTGCGCTGGCGGGTGGGTCCGGAAGTTTCCGTGAGCCAGACTGCCTTTCTCTTCGCCGTCTCCAGCGTCATGATGGCAGTCTGCACCCTGCTTTCTGCGGTGCTCAATGCCCGGGCTGAGGTGGGCAATGACGCCCCGGCCTGTCTCGTCTCCACCTCTCTGATCAAGCTGGGACTCTCGGCAGTGCTCTGCATCATCTTCTGGTTCACCGCTGTCCAGTGGAGCCGCTGGCTGCTGCGGGAGTACCGGGGCGAAGCCTTCTGGCAGTCGGCCTGGCCGCTGCCCACCATCTACGCGGCTTTCCTCGTCTTCTGTATGCCGCTGGACCCGGCCGTCGTGCTCATCAACCGTCTGATGATCATTTCTGTTCTGGCCGTCTCCATCTCGCTGCTGGGCATCTTTTTGCTGCTGTACGAGATGTATCAGGTGGCCCGGGAATACACCCGCAGCGCCCAGCTCGACCGGGAAAACCAGCTTCTGGCCGTGGAATCCCGCCGCTACACCGAGCTGCGGGCCTATATGGAGCAGACCCGGCATCTCCGCCACGACTTCCGCCAGCATCTCCACGTCATTGCCGGACTCACCGAGGCCGGGCAGGTGGATGATCTGAAAAACTACCTGCACCAGTACGAATCCGAGCTGAGCGAGGAGCGCCCCACCCTCTGCGCGAATCCTGCCGTGGATGCTCTGGCCGGTCACTACGACCACGAGGCCCACAGCCTCGGCGTGCCGGTGGACTGGCGGCTGGAACTGCCCCGCCAGCTGGCCATCCCGGAGGCCGACTTCTGCATGATGCTGGGCAATCTGTTGGAAAATGCTTTCCACGCCAGCCAGAAGCTGCCGCCCGAACAGCGGCAGGTGAAGGTAATGGCCCGGATGCTGAGCCCCGCCATGCTGGGCCTGCTGGTGGAGAACCGCTATGACGGCGTGCTCAAGCGCCAGCAGGGCACCCTCCACTCCACGAAACACGACGGAATGGGCATCGGCCTCGTCTCCATCCAGACGGCTGTTTCCAGATATGGCGGTTCTATGACCGTCGAGACCGAGAACTGTTTGTTCCGGGTGAATATTCTGCTGAACTTATAACCTCTCCGTCACGCCTGCGGCGTGCCACCTCCCCTATCGAGGGGAGGCTGAGAGGTCATGTTATCAAAAAAGGAGGACTCCACTATGAAAATGACCCGACGCAACTTCCTCAGCGCTTCCGCTCTCACACTGCTGTCCTGCCAGCTGGCCCCCGCTGCCAGGGCAGACTGCCTTCTGTCCGACCTTTTCCACGGCGCAGACACCGCCCTGCCGCCGAAGCCTCTGACGGCAAAAGTTATGGACGCCAACCCCTTTATGGGCCGCAGCGAGTCAAACATCCACCACGACTGCTACAACACTGACTCCACCGACGCCATCCTCCCCGTGGGCATCTGCCCCGAGGTCAACGTGGCAATGGAAAAGACGAACCCCAACGCCTCCCCGGCCATCTTCTTCGACAACTTCGATAACCCCGTCAGCCCGTTCCTGGGCGGTCTGGCCATCCGTGACCTCGACGCAGAAGAAGTCCGCACCATCGGCTTTTTCTCTCCCGCCAAGCACGACGGCGGCGGCTATCTCATCCAAAGCTCCTATTCCTTTGTGGACGGGCGCAACCTCATCGTCTGCCCCACCAGCCACAACCATGTGCTGATGCTTCGCGCCACCGACGAGAACGGTACGCCTCTGCCGGTTTTTGAAAAGGTACTGGACATCAACATCAAAGAGGCCGCCGAGCGGGTGCTTGGCCGCAGCCTCGAGCAGAACCTGCTCTCCATCGTCTTTGACTACGACGGCAACCTCTGGTTCGTCACCGGCGGCTTCCGCATCTACCCCAGCCGCGGCCAGCAGGGCGCGATGGGCTACATCTCCCACAATGCCATCGACGCCATCCTTGCCGGCGGCACTGCCGACCTCGACCACGAAGTCCATGTCTACGCTCCCGCTCCGGGCGAGGGTGCTGAAAACGGCATTGCCTCCTGCCGGGAGGGTGCGGTCATCCTGACGAACCTTGCCTGCTACCTGCTGCGTGCCAACGGCGGCGTTGAAGTCGTCTGGCGCACCCCCTACGACAGCGTGGGCGCAAAAGACAGCCGCGAGGGCGCTGCCACCACCGGCGGCGGTCTGGCATGGGGCGGCGGCTGCTCGCCCTCTCTGAGCCGGGAGCTGGTCTTCTTCACCGACAACCTCGAGACCGTCAGCCTGATGGCTGTGGACATCCACACCGGCGAAGTCGCCGCCAGCCACCCGGTCATCGACGAGCTGCCCGCCAACATGCCGGTGTCGGTGGAAAATTCGGCCATCGTCTACGACCACGGCAATGGCCGGGTCAGCACCATCGTCTGCAACTGGTTCGGCGCAGGCAGCCCCAACCTCGCAAAGCCCGACAGTGACTCGTCCATCCAGAGCTACGAGAACATCTACGACCGCAACTGGCTGCTCAAGGGCAACTGCATGATCATGCCCGGCGTCGAACGGGTGGACACCATCCGCACCGCCGACGGCTGGACCATGAAGAGCATCTGGTGCCGTGACGACCTCAGCGACACTTCCATGATGAAGCTCTCCACCGCCACCGGCTATATCTACGGCTTCGTGCAGGACGTGGACAGCGGCATGTGGCAGTACATCGTGCTGGACTTCGACACCGGAAAGACCGTCCTCACCGTGGACGTCGCCTCCCTCTACGGCTACAACAACATGGCCATCGGCATGTACGCGGGCCGTGACGGCAACAAGCTCTACTGCCCCACCGGCTACAAAGAGCTGCTCCGCCTGCAGGACCGCTTCGTCTTCCTGCCCGAGATGCCCTACCGGAAGGTCGATCTGGACAAGACCTCCCGCCGGGTGCTTTCGGCGGCAGAGTTCCAGGCCGCAGGCGGCGCCGGCACCCCCGCAAGCTGGCTCCACACCGCCACCCTCGACAACCTCCACCCCGCGACTACTGTTTCTTTCCGCATCAACGGCCTGACCGGAAATGCCGCCGACTATAAGCTCTTCGCCCTCGGCACGGATGGCCGCTACCACGAGGTGTCCGACTGGCACTTCGATGATGCCCCGGCCCGTCTCAGCGCGAAGAAGGTCTACACTATCTGCCTCACCGCACAGGACGGCGGCAGCTTCGACCTCTCGCCCGACGCCAAGGAAGTCACCCTTTCCATCGTTCTGGCCCGCTGAATCTGACAAAGCAGGAGGACTCCCGCCATGAAAATGACCCGCCGCGATTTCCTCAAGCTCTCCTCTGCCGCTGCCGCCGCCTGCGGCGTCACGCTGCTGCCGGCCCAGAAAGCCGATGCGGCTTCTGCCATCCAGACCCTGCTGGAAGAAGCTTATCTCTACGCCTTCCCGCTGGTGCTCGTGGACGCCACCAAGACCGTCTCCACCAACACGAAGACCGCTTCCGCCAGCCGCGCCCCCGTCAACCAGTTCATCCACGCCCGGAAGCTGCTGGACGCTTCCAGCCGCACGGTCGTCAGCCCCAATGTGGACACCATCTACACGCAGGCGTGGCTGGACGTCAGCGCCGAGCCTCAAATCTACGTCGTGCCGGAGGCCGACCGCTTTTTCAACGTGCAGGTACTGGACGCATGGACGAACACCGCCGCCGTGCTGGAAGCACCCGGGGCCTACGCCATCGCCTACTCGAGCTGGGAGGGCACGCTGCCCGAGGGCGTCCGGCGCATCGACATTCCCACCCGGACGGTCTGGACCATCGCCCGCATCATGCTCTCCGGGCCGGACGACCTGCCGAACGTGGCGGCGCTTCAGGGCCGGATGCAGCTGATGCCCCTCTCGGCCTACCCCGCCGGGCTGGCCGCTGCGCCGGAAGGGAGCTATTCTCCGGAGAACGATTTCGTCCCGGTGCAGAAGGTACTCGCCATGACGCCGCAGGAGTTTTTCGACACCGCCAACCGGCTGATGGAGACAGACCCGCCCGCCGAGGCGGACGCGCCTCTTCTCCGCAGCCTCGCGGCCCTTTCCGTCGGCCCGGGCCAGCAGTTCGACGCCTCCGCCCTCGGCCCTCTCGGCGGGCTGCGCTGGAAGCGGCTGCTCCTTCAGCTCAAGAGCAGCCTCCGGGCACAGGCAGCACGCTATTCCCGCCAGATGGGCCAGTGGATCTACTATGGCGACCCCATCGGCAATTTCGGCACCGCCTACGACTACCGGACGATGGTCGCCCTGATGGGCCTCGGGGCCAACACCACCGACATCGCCATCTACCCGCGCACCTCCACCGACAGCGCCGGGGCCGACCTTACGGGCCAAAAGACCTACACGCTCCACTTCGACGCCCTCCCGCCCACAGTGGGCAACGGCTTCTGGTCGGTGACGGCCTACGGCGAGGACAACTTCCTCATCGACAACCCCATCAGCCGCTACTGCGTGAACGATCGTTCCGGTCTCCATCGGAACGCCGACGGCTCGGTGGACGTCACCCTCTCCAAGGACGCGCCCGAGGACACTACCAACTGGCTCCCCGTCTCGGACGAAAAATTCCACCTTTTCCTCCGCATCTATAAGCCCGACTGGACGGCGCTGGACAGCTTCCCGCCGCCGGTCATCTCTGTGAAGTAGCAAAAACGCCATCTGCGTCTCGGCGCAGATGGCGTTTTCATCGTTACAGCGTTTTACAGGGTGCTCAGCAGGCGGTGGCCGCCGTTCTGGTCGGCGGCATAGCGGGTGGTGCGGTTGACCTGATTGTCCAGCGGCAGGCCCTCAGCGTAGCGCTTGAGGTTGTGGATGAAGATGTCCACGATGTTGTCCAGCGTCTTGGGCAGGCTGAACTTGCCGGAGTTGTGGGGCGTGATGATAGCGCCCGGCTCACCCCACAGCGGGTGGTCGGCAGGCAGAGGCTCCGGGTCGGTGACGTCGAGGCCCGCGCCAAAAATTTTGCCGCTGCGCAGGGCCTCCACGAGGGCGTCGCTGTCCACGGTGGTGCCGCGGCCCACGTTGATGAGGATGGCACCGTCCTTGCAGCGGGCGAAGCGCTCGGCGTTGAACAGTTTGTTGGTCTCAGGGGTACCGGGCAGGCTCAGGGCGATGAGGTCGGCCTCGGGCAGCTCCTCGTCCAGCTGGCTCTGGGCCACCACACGCAGGCAGTAGTCCGGGCAGGGCGTGTCGGGGTGGACCGTGCGGCGGACACCTACCACCTCAGCGCCCAGCATATGGGCGCGGCGGGCGAAGTTGGAGCCGATGTCGCCCATGCCGACGCAGAGCACCCGCGCCCCGGTGATGCCCCTCACGGGGCGGTCAATGGGAGCCCACTGGCGCTGGTTCTGGCGGTCGCGGTAGAGGAACATATCCTTCTGGATGCCCAGCCACATGGCCAGCATCCACTCGCTGATGGCCAGACCGTAGGCGCCGGTGGCGTTGGTCATCATGCAGTTTTCGGGCAGGACGCCGGGCTTCAGGTAGGCGTCGGGGCCGGCGGAGTTGGACTGGAACCACTCGATGTGCTTGTTCTGGCTGATCATCGACACCGGTGCGTTGCCCAGCACGACATCGGCCCAGAGCACATCTTCGGCGTGGACGTCGTCCAGCGCGTTGAAACGGAATTCAAATTCCGGCACGGATGCCTCCAGCGCGGCGCGGTGGGCGTCGTTCAGGGGCAGACATACCAAAACTTTTTTGTGCATAAGGATACCCTCACTTCCTGTGTATTCTTCTATAAGAATACTCTCCCCCGCCCCGCTCCGCAAGAGGCAAAATGGCCGCTTTCTTAAGAATTCCTTAGGATTTTATCCCACAAATCCCAAGAAGTATGTGATAAGCTGTCCACAATGCAGAAAATCTGCTATACTGATACTATGCAATACAGGAAAGGAATCATAGACTATGCAGATCATCATGATCGTAGAGGATGACCCGGACATCCGGGACGGCGTGCGCATCGCGCTGGACTGCAACCGGGTCTGGGTGGACGAGCAGGAGGCCGACCTGACCGAGACCGAGTACAAGATCCTCAAGCTGCTGATGCAGAGCCCCCAGCGCATCTTCCCGGTGCAGGTCATCTACGAGACCGTGTGGGGCGAGCCGTATTTCTACGTCTCCAACGGCACCGTCATGGTGCATATCCGCAATCTGCGGATGAAAGTAGAGCATAACCCTCAGAATCCTCAGCGCATCTGCACTGTCTGGGGCAAAGGCTACCGCTTTGCGGCGCAGGACATTTCCGTCCGCTTCGTCAAAGAGAACGGCAAAGCCGGGCTTGCCTTTGAAAATGCCGTCCTCCCCGGCCAGCACCGCACCGACAGCACGAAGGTCGGCCTCACCAGCATCGAGACCATGATGGAAAAGATGCACGCAGTATGCCGCATCAAGCAGAGCGGCGAACGCTTTTGCATCACGCTGCTGTTTCCCATAGCCCTCTCAGTCACGCCGCAGGCGTGACAGCTCCCCCAGAGGGGGAGCCTCTGGCGTGTCGGCAAGGTTCATACTGTACGAACAAGGCTCAATTTATCGTAACATATAGTGCTCCGCTGTAGAGATTAGCAACAGTTTGACAAGGAACATCGTTCCGAAGCGGCTGCCCTCTGTAGCGGGGTACTTTTTTGCGTCATATCACACTTCCAGCAGTCAAATGAAAGCCGACCGGCCTGCCAAGGGTGCTCCGCACCCGGGTTGCGGCTCCCAGCATCCGCAGCGCTTCGCTTGCGTCTTGCTGGCCGCTGCCCAACCGGCCCCGGCGGGCGTGAAGCCCTTTATCAAAAAGCACTGGAAGCCCATCACCGCCGCCATCTGCGCGGCAGCGGTGGCCGCAGCCGTGCTTGTCCCGAAGAACAGTGCAAAGCCCGCTGCCGCCAGCGCCCAGTATGTCGAGACGAGACCCGAAAAGCGGAACATCGTCAACAGCTACAGCGCCGACGGCACCATCACCGCCGCCGACACCTACACCGTCAAGCCGATGGTCAAGGGTACTGTCCTGACCGCCGACTTCGAGGTGGGCGACACGGTCAACAAGGGCGATGTGCGTCATCTACGATTTGAGCTACCTCGAGATGACGCTGGACGTCGATGAGCTGGACATTCTCGACATTCAGGTGGGCCAGAAGGCCGAGATCACCGCCGACGCCATCAGCGACCGCACCTTTGAGGGCGTCGGCACCAGCATCTCCTCTGCAGGCACCACCAGCGGCGGCACCACCACTTACCCCGTCACCATCCGCATCGACGACACCGGCAGCCTCATGCCCGGCATGAATGCCACTGCCGCCCTTGACATTCCCCCTTGCCGGCGTTATGTTATTGTTAAGGCGACAGCCGGTTTCGCCGTCTTTCGCCTCATATTAAAATCGCTCTTGTTTTATAGCTGTCTGGACTTTACACAAAATTTGGGAAAGACCCATTTTTGTCTAACTTTTGGGGTTCATTTCAGTATCCGGAGTCTCTTTTTTGGCATTTTCTTCAATGTTTTTGCAATTGGAATCTATAGTTTCGATAGCTGTTTTCTTTCAACGACATGGATAAGCTAGGCCTTATTGCTTTGCAGAAACAGCGCATCACCCGAAATTTTAATTATTTTCCGCTCTGATTCTGATATACTATCGTTAAGACATCGATTTCGGAGGTCCACATGGATACAAGTATTTTCCGTTATGTGCTCGAGGTAGAAAAATACAGAAACATCACCCAGGCGGCGAAGCGACTGTTTATCTCGCAACCGGCACTGACCAAACAGCTGAATAAGCTTGAAAAAGAGTTGGGCTTTTCGCCTTTTGACCGCACGCACAGCCCAATCAGCGTTACACCACAGGGCGAAATTTTTCTCGATTTTGCTCGGCGCTATGTGCAGCTCGAAAGCGAGATGATGGATAGTCTTCGACAGTTTAATCAGATTCCAGCAGAGCCTGTACTGATTGCCACAACGCATCGTGGTGGCGCCTACGCTGCTGTTCAGGCAGCACCTTTCATGATGACACATCCAGAGATACATCTCAGTTACCTGAATCGCAACTCTCAGCAGTGCGAAGAAGAGCTGGAAAGCGAATCCATCGACTTAGCCATCTATACTGAACCTGTACACTCCGAAAACATCGAGTATATGCCAGTACAGGAGGATCCGCTCGTATTTGTCATTCCACAGGAATCACCGATTCTGGAGGACCTAGATATCTCCGATAATTCACTCGAGCATCCGGTTGAAATCGACATCAGCCGTTTCCGTAATCCGTCGCTCCGATATATTCTGGCGACGCCAGGTCAGGGGCTGTATGATGCCGAAAAATCTTTTTTCAGAAAATATCACATCACACCGATTCATCCGCAGCGCATTGATTATGTTGACACACGATATCTCGTTGCCTGCAGCGGCTGTGGCATCGCCCTGTTGCCGCACACGACGATTCGTAATTCATCTACTGGTCAAAACCCGGTCTATGGCACGATAAAAGGCGATACTCTGTATCGTTATGTCATCGTCGCCCGAAAGAAGGGCCGCAACTTATCCCCTTCTGCAGAAATCGTCTGGCGCTACATGATCAGCGCATCTGCTAAAAATCGATAACATTTTGGAATCAGGTTCATAACAGAAAAAGGAGAAGCATTCGTCATTCAATTTGCAGTACAGAGCGAGTGCTTCTTTTTCTGTTTTATGGCGCTATGTCCATTCCAAATGGTTATCGTCCCATAGAAGAATCGCCATTGTCACAGTCTTGCACAATTATTCCCATTTTTGTACAATACATTTATCAAATTTGCCGGCAAATAAAAGTGCTTTAAAAATTCTGTATCACTTTTTGGGAGGATTTACTGTGAATAAGTTAAAAGAAACGAAAATCCTTGGGTTCCCTCTGTGGATGTACCTTATATTCAGTATACTGATGATGGTGATGGCAGCCAATGACTGGATGCTGACCAACATGGTCGGCGCACTCGCCTTCGCGATGATCATCGGCACGCTGCTCGGCTGGGTCGGTGACCATATCCCGGTCTGGAAGACCTGGTTCGGCGGCGGCATGCTCTTCTCCTGCCTCGTAGCCGGCGCGATGAACACCTTCCACCTGATCGGTGAAGGCTCGATGGAAGCCCTGAATACCTTCAACGGCTCCACCGGTTTCCTCGATCTCTACATTCTCGTCCTGATCACCGGCTCTGTGCTCTCGGTTGATCGTAAGATGCTCATCAAATCCTTCGCCGGATTCGTTCCGACGATTCTTGCAGGTATTGCAGGTGCACTCGGCCTCGCTGGTCTCGTAGGTGCCATCACTGGCGTCGGCGCAATCGAGGCGATCGCCACCTATGCAATTCCAGTCATGGGCGGTGGCAATGGTGCCGGTATCACACCGATGAGCAAGATGTGGGCTGCTGCAACCGGCGGTGATGCCTCCTCCTGGTATGCATCTGCCTTTGCAATCATCAGCATTGGCAATCTCTGCGCCGTCTTCATGTCTGCACTGCTGAACAAGCTCGGCCAGATCAAGCCATCCATGACGGGTAATGGTCGTCTCATGGTCGGTGAAGAAAATGTCAGCACGAAGTCCAGTGACGTGAAGCTGACCGCAGCCGACTACGCAACCGGTCTCGCACTCGGTGTCGTATGCTTCAATGTAGCTAACCTCTACGCAAAGCACATCTCCATCATCAACCATGCAAACCTCGGCTTCAGTATTCATACCTTCGCTTTCATGGTCATCCTGATGGCGATTCTGAATATGACGAATATCCTGCCGGAAAACGTGAAGGCCGGCGCAAGGGGCATGCAGCAATTCTTCGTAAAGTATATGTCCTTCCCACTGATGATTACCGTTGGTATCGGTACGAACCTCACAGACTACGCGAAGGTCTTCACAAACCCAGCGTATATCGTCATCATCATGGCGACTGTCATCGGTGCGATGATCGGAACCTTCATCGTCGGTAAGCTGTTCCACTTCTATCCTGTAGAAGGAATGCTGACTGCCGGACTCTGTATGGCAAACGGCGGTGGTGCCGGCGACGTACAGTGTCTCGGCGCTGCGCACCGCATGGAGCTGATGTCCTATGCTCAGATTTCTTCCAGAATCGGTGGTGCCATCATGCTCGTCATCGCAAGCTTCATTTTCGGTAAATTCCTGTAATCCTGGAGGTACTATATGGCAAATCAGAATCCTTTGGCTACGAATCTCACGCTTGAGCAGCAGAAAAACCTGTTCGGCAATGCTTACTTAAATATGCTCTGGCACTGTCCGACCGACCTGCGTTTCCACTACTGGGTGCATCTCCCAGACTACTACTACGACGAAGAGGAGCATGAGTACTCTCTCCTCGTCATCATCCATGGAACCGGCTGTGCAATCGAAGAGTACATCAAGCAGGCGAAGGAACTCGCCGACAAATATCATATGGCTGTGCTTGCGCCTATGTTCCCGGGTGGACTCATTCAGCGCGATGACTTCAACAGCTATAAGCTCCTCTCCTGCGACGGCATCCGCTATGATCTGATTCTCCTCGATATGATCGAGGATATGGCGAAGCGCTATCCAGGCGTTCACACAAATCAGTTTTTCATGTTCGGACACTCTGGTGGCGGGCAGTTCGTAAACCGCTTCCTGCTCGCTCACCCTGATCGTCTGAAGGCCTGCTCCATCGGTGCACCTGGCCGTCCGACCTTCCTGAATCCAGACGAGGACTACTTCTGGGGTATCCGTGATTTCAAGGATTACTTCGGTTATGATGTCGACCTCGAAGCCGTAAAGAAGGTACCCGTCCTCATCAGTGTCGGCGAGCTCGACAACAAGTTTATCGGCGACTCCCCGTATGGCGATAACCGCGTAGCCCGTATGAAGAGCCTGCAGAAAAATTTCCAGGAGCACGGCGTCCATACGGAGCTGACGATCCTTCCGGGCTTCGCCCATGAGGCTGGTGAAAAGGAACGAGTGCAGGCCGCGCAGAAATTCTTTATCCAGTATTTATAACTCAAACTACAGTTTTTTGAATTTCCTTTCTTTGTACCCTCTTTTTAAAAGAGGGTACATTGCGTATTTCTTGCTTTTCCTTCATACTTGCGTACTTTTAGCAGATTATGAAAGCAAGCAGAATTTCTATTCTGCGGAATCAACTATTCTGCACTGGAAGCTGCCGTCCGGCGAATCCAACAGGATGTTGATTTCCTGATGAAGTATCTCCCCAAGGTGCCTGATGATGCCTATGTGAAAGTGGAGACCACGAAGATTCTCAAACAGCACAAGGCATATATGGCACAGTTTGAAGAAATGCTGAACGATGAAAAAAATCGCATAACGACAGGCACTTGTATGATGAGCTGATTTCCTATGCTGACCTGTACGACAGTGCCAGTTTTGAAGCAAAGAAAATGATCGTCAATCAGCTTATCCGCAGGGTAGATGTTTATCGTGGATATCAGATCAACATCTCGTTCAACTTCGATCTCACTCCTTACATTGAGGGGGAGTGATGCGTCCACCTGCAAAACAGTCGGACATCGAACAAGCATTTTCAAAAGCAACGAAATAGCAAGAATTGGGGGTTGCCGTCCATGCGCCTGCAAAATCAGGCATTTGGCTGATTCTCGATGCAACCTCTAAGAAAGCAAAAAGAAAAGCACCACACTTCCTACGAAGTACAGTGCTTTTTGGTGGAGAATAGCGGGATCGAACCGCTGACCTCTTGCATGCCATGCAAGCGCTCTCCCGAACCATGCGGTTACACACCCCACACAAAGCTGTGGGGATGGATGGCGATTCACGTTAAAACAATGGATTTCAGGAGAAAATGGCAATGATGAAACTTTTGAGCTGTAATTTTAACATGGATACCAACCGGGTAGAGGCAAAATTTGCAGATGGCGTTGTGCTTGCCATCGACTGCCTTGCCATTGAGGACGAATACGGCAATACCCCTGCACAGCGGGCAGAACTGGACTGGCTGCTGTACAACAAACCTCTGGAGTATGCACAGCTTGTGCTGAGTGGCGAGATAGAACACTACCTCTCCCTTGGCTGCGACCATGGCAGGCTGGAAGATTAAGATTCCCATAAAGAACACGATGCCTACCGGTTTGTGGATTTCCGTAAACCAGTGGGCATCGTTCTGGCATCAGAGTAATGGAGCCGTATAGGAGAAAAGACAATTATATTTTTAATTTTTGATTGACGGCAATCTTATTACAGAGTATACTAACAATAGTTTGTTTCTCATAATTTTCATCAAGAAAGCAAACGAATTTTTAGAAGGATGTGAGATTTTCATGTATTGTCCAAATTGCGGCAAGGAAAATTCCTCGGAAGACAGGTACTGTATCTATTGCGGCTCAGAATTGATTGACAACCAGAATTTTCCAGAAACTTCTGAAGTCGATTGGAAATATGTGTGGCAACAGATTCAGAGCGTTACCAAATCCCTCTGCAAAAAGATCCAGCGTTTTTTCAAGCGTCATCCTAAAATCGCGTTCCCTGTTTTGGCAGCCGTTGGTTGCTTTTTGGCTCTGTCCATTGCAAATGCGACCGTTCTTTCCGGAGAAAGTGTTGCCCGGAGATATTTTAAGGCGTTGATGAATAACGACAGCCGTGCTGTATATGCTTGCCTGGATCTTCCGGAAAGCCAGTTTGTAAATGCGTCCGAATTTGATAAGTTCTTCCGGTCTCTGGGATATCAGGCTCATAATATTGGTGATTATGAGATTAAGGAGTATACTACTTCTTCCATAGAATCTGATATCACATCAAATTACTATATCACCTATTATGTGCGAGGGGACTCTTCTACGCACAGCACCTCTGTAGAGGTCGTCAATGTTCCTCTTTTCTTTGGTCTTATCAACCGTTATAAAGTTCTTTCGGACTATATTTCCTCTGATTTCGGAGTGATTGTTCCGGCAGGCTCGACAGTCTCTGTCGATGGCATTATCCTAGACGGTTCGACAGCTTATGAAAATTACGACCGCTATTCTATTCCATCGTTGTTCTGTACGGGGCATGATATCGCAGTGTCAAACTCTCTTGGCTCCGCAGAAGACAGCTTTGTCCCTTCGCCGGGGTACGGAGACAGCTATACGGTCTATGCTGTAAACTACAATGCAGATACAGTGAATGCTGTCTATGCACAGGCGCAGAACCAGCTGAATTCTATTCTTACAGCGGCAATCGCTCGGCAGGATTTCCCTGCTGATATCGTAAAGTCCGGTGACGCTGACAACAATGTGGCAGACCGTTTCTCTGATTTGAAATCCCGTCTTTATGATACGAGCAACAATACTGGCTTTACAAATATTCAGGTCACTGCTACCACTGATCAATCCTCTCAGCAGGTGTTTGATGCATCTACGATCCAGTATAACTGTACTATGAGGTTTGATTATTCTTATGCGCGCCGTTGGCAGAATTACTGGAGCGGTGAGACTGGAATAGATAATGGCACCAGCTATGGTCAGGCAGCGTTTACTTATGTGTATGAAGATGGAGTATGGGCACTGGAAAGCATCAGCTTCCAGATGTAAAAGTTAAAGGAGTGTTGATCATGCCTTATTGTACAAGATGCGGAAAACCCATTCAGGAGGGTGAACGGTGCAGCTGCACGAAAAAAAATGGCCTAAATTTCAAATTCTCTTCTGATTCCACAGCGGGTTCCCTTTCCTTTGGTTCTGCTGGCCGGAATCCGGATGTTCAGTATGAGCGCGGACAGAAAATTGTGCCGGATAATATTGCTCCTAATGAGAGTGAAATTCCGGTGCGCCAGTATAATTTGTGTGTCATGCGTTCTCGAATCAAGGGTGCCCGAGCAGAGGGACGTCTGCAGCTAACGAATAAGCGAATTCTTTTTCGGGCAAAAGGAACAGCTCCAGTAGGAGAAACAACGATCCAGCATGAGTTCTCCATTGATGAAGTTGCCGGTTTCCAGATTGTACGCAATTTTCGCTTCAGCATTCTGGATCTTCTGCTAATTTTTGCGCTCAGTGTTGCAATCGGTTATATCGGAGTTGGTTTTGGCGGTTTTCTGGGCAGAACACTGAAAGCGTTTGGTCAGCTTCTCGTCTATGTTCTGGCTCTTGCTGTGGCTGTGCCTGCGTTTGTATGGATGCCGCGGGAACAGTATGCTGGCAAATGTGTTTTCCTGTCCGCCAGTGTAGGTTTGTTTACTGTGTTAAGAGAAATGATTTATTTCAAGAGCAGCTTTCTGACTGTTCTTAGCCAAATCTTTATCTATGTCCCCTATCTTATTTTTGGTGTCCTGCTGGCCGCCTGTGTCTTTGCGTTTGCGTTCAAACCGAACATGGAGTTTCTTGTCCGCACCAAAACAGGCGAGGCCGTTATTCCCATCCGCTGCGAAAAGACTGGTTTTGCTGCGCTTGGCAATGTCATCGATGCGCAGTATATGGGATATAACGAGGTTCTGCCTACTGACGAGACAGAAAAAGCAATCCGCGAAATTGGTGCCATCATCAATGATATCCAAAAACTTGGTGATTATGGCATTGCCAAATGGAAAACGGAGTGACTTTTGTCTGTCTGTGTAAAAAAAGATTATTATCTGATTTTTAAGGGTCTCTTTGCAAGAAGAGACCCATTTTTGACAGGAGATTTCTATGGTCAAGTTTGAAGAAGGGCTTGCGGTTGCAAAAAATCACTATTCAAAAACCGGCGAAATAGTCACAGGCGCATGGAACCATCCGGAAATGTGGATCTTCTATGGCTGTATTGGGGATGGGCGCAGAAAGGCAGGCGGACACTATATCTGCATCAATAAAATGACCGGTGCGGTCAGCTTTATTTCCCTGCCCAGCAAGGAAGGATTTAGGATTCTTGATGAAGCGGCCTTTATCCATCCGTGACGCTTTTCTTTTTGGAACTGGTAAAGGATGTTGATATCATATGAGAATTGAAGATCTTGGGCGAGTCCGCTTTCCGGAAAGTATGGAAGAGGCTCTTTCTAAAATCAATCCAAACGGGCATGATGAGGTAAACGATGCCAATTTTGCATGGTCTGGAAACTGCACGCACTGTGTGCCCGCCTACGAACTGCGGAAACGTGGCTATGATGTCAGCGCGTTGCCGTACACGGATGACCCGAATGGCCTGTCTTATGACCCGTTTGATGCATGGGAAGACCCTATTATCCACAAAACTCCCGGCAGCGGCCGCGAGGCAATCGAACGGGCAATGGCATCTTACGGCGATGGGGCCCGTGTGGAAATAGATGTCGGCTGGGCCACTTCTGATGGTAGTGGATTTGATGGACATGTTTTCGTGGCAGAGCAGCGCGATGGAAAGACTTACTTTATCGATCCTCAAAATGGAGACGCTGATGTTAGTTGGTATTTTGATCACGTCCAGCCGGGAGCGACCCGTTTTGCTCGAATCGATAACCTGACACCAAGCGACCGAATCGCTGAATGTTGCGCAAATTCTCAGGCAAATGCCATAAACTATGACGCGGCAGGAAATAAGATTGGTAATTGTTCTGCAACGATTCCGGCAGAGGATATCGATATGTCCACGGCTCGAGGGCTTCCTTCCACTCACTTCTGGAACCGGCGTGCCAGCGAAAAACAATTTTGGGAAAATCACGGTGCCAATAAAGATTTTTATCTGGATCAGGCCAGAGGACTTCCAGCGGTACAGTCCATGTTGGCCGAGGGAAAAAGTCCGGCACAGATCCGAGCGGAGCACCCTAATCTAGGAAACACACTGGATGCGTACTATAATCCAAACAATATGATTCAGGTCAATCGGGACGCAAACGGAAATATGTCCTTTTTGGATGACGGTAAACATCGTGTCCTTGCGGCAAAGGAGCTGGGACTGAAAGTGCCTGTCCAGATCGCCAATGATCAGGCACCCAGCAACGTGCAGTCTGCCGCGCCTGTAGGCAAGTCGGCAGCGCAGATTCGGGGAGAACGTTTTCAGGATAGTCTTTTGTCATTCCCTTCTCAGACAGCCTCCAATGCGGCCTCAAATTCCGCCGATTCGGATAGCCGACCGGGTGTTCCTGAGCGGGAAAGAGATATCGTTGCAGAGCGCCAATCCGATGGATGGGAGCGTGGAGCCGCGCTCCAGAAACCTACAGCTTCGGCAAACAGGGAGTTACATGGCAGAACTTCTGAAACGGGAGAAAATTTAAGAGGCAACTATACTGTTGTTGATCCAAACACAGGAACAGTAACGTCCAATGGCAATCTTGAAATTACAAAGGGAAATCACAAAGGAATGCCTTCCCGAACGAGCGCCTACCTTCCTGGCGATGAGCGAGGCCATATTCAGGCATCTTCTCTTGGAGGAAGTAATGACCCTAGCAATATTGTCCCTCAGCACCACGATGTGAACCGCTATGGATGGCGGGGTATGGAGCGCGGCGAAACGGATGCCTTGAAAAATGGAGCGTCTATCGACAGTACGAAAATCGCTTATGTGGATGGAAAGTCCGGAGACCGCCCCTCGGCTTTTATGGTCAATGACAAAATTACATATCCGGATGGTCATACCGAAAATGTTCATCTTTCTTTTTCAAACGAAAGTTACGCCGATCAAGCGGAGGAGGAACGAATCGTTGCCTCTCTGGGAGATGAAATCTATGATGCCCCTAATCCGGATGCTGCCAGAGAATCAATGTCGCCAGAAGAATATAAGGCTCTGATGGAAGAAGCTGATCAAGTGGACTTTGATATCCGAGACGAATATGCACCTGCTGATTATAGTGGATTGCCTCCCTCGGCAAGGGAAGATAATAACGAGGATAAAAAGTCTGACCAGACAGAAGATGACCGTAAGCGAGAGGAGTCCGAGGACACCGAAGAAGCTGATGAGGACGAGGAACCCGAGGACGCCGAAGAGAACGGTGAGAACGAGGAACCCGAGGATGCTGAAGAAACCGGCGAGGGCGAGAATCCCGAGGATGCCGAAGAGAACGGCGAGGACGAGGAATCCGAGGACACCGAAGAGAACGGTGAGGGCGAGAATCCCGAGGATGCCGAAGAGAACGGCGAGGACGAGGAATCCGAGGACACCGAAGAGAACGGCGAGGACGAGGAATCCGAGGACACTGAAGAGAACGGCGAGGACGAGGAATCCGAGGACACCGAAGAGAACGGTGAAGACGAGAACCCCGAAGACACCGAAGAGAACGGTGAGGACGAGAATCCTAAGGACACCGAAGAGAACGGTGAGGACGAGAATCCTAAGGACGCCGAAGAAACCGGCGAAGACGAGAATCCTGAGGACGCCGAAGAGAACTGTGAGAACGAGGAACCCGAGGATGCTGAAGAAACCGGCGAGGACGAGGTACCCGAGGACACTGAAGAGAACGGCGAGGACGAGGAATCCGAGGACACTGAAGAGAACGGCGAGGACGAGGAATCCGAGGACACCGAAGAGAACGGTGAAGACGAGAACCCCGAAGACACCGAAGAGAACGGTGAGGACGAGAATCCTAAGGACACCGAAGAGAACGGTGAGGACGAGAATCCTAAGGACGCCGAAGAAACCGGCGAAGACGAGAATCCTGAGGACGCCGAAGAAAACGGTGAGGACGAGAATCCCGAGGACGCCGAAGAGGCCACCGAAGGCAAGGCGTCTGATAAAGATCAAATCGATGACGAAGAACAAGACCCTGACGATGATGAAACAGACGACAAAAACAGAGAGGATGAAAACGGAATCGAAGATGCAGATGACCCGCAGGATGAAGAGAATGAGTCCAACGGAATCGAAGACGGCTCTTCCGATGATGATGCGGCGGCGATGAGTGCGGAAGAAAATGGCATCTCTGATACGCCCGAGGATTCTCCCTCTCAAGCCAGCGATAACGGCATTTCGGATGACGATTCAGGTCAAACTCCAGCTTCCAAAGAGGACAACGGGATTTCCGATGGAGACAGTGTGCCTGATGCTTCTAATGATCAAGACAATGGTATTTCGGGTGAGGATCCCGCGTCTTCTGGTAGCGCGGAAGCTCCGGCAGAATCAAGCTCGCAAGATAATGGAATCAGTCAATAATAAGGAGGCGGTTGCAAGTGGAACTGATGAAAAAAATAGAAGTATTTGATGGTCGATTGCTTCACGATAAACCAGTACCCTATCCGGTTGGCCCTGTGAAATGTACTTTGCGTGGAGATGGAAGCAGCGCAGGGCAAGTCATCAATTTGGATGAAAATCTGCTCAGCCGGCACATTATGCTTCTGGGAGGTATTGGTACTGGTAAGACGAACACGATCAATCAGCTGCTGAATCAACTGCTGAACAATCTCACAACGGAAGATATTGTGATAATCTTCGATACGAAAGGAGACTTTTATCGGGAATTCTACTCGCCCGGAGATGTTGTTATCAGCAATGACGGTACAGCTACTGGTCCGAACGGCCCGGACTACTGGAATATCTATAATGAAATTGAGCACGATGAGCATATGGAAGAAAATATCATCGAAATTGCAAATGCGCTCTTCCGAGAAAAAATCGAAAAAACAAATCAGCCGTTCTTTCCAAATGCAGCTAAAGATATTTTTTCAGCTGTATTGGCGCATTTTATCGACTACGGAAAAGAAGACCTCATGAACAATGAACATCTCAAAGATTTTCTGGACAGCACACCGTCTTCTGACCTGCGCAGGTTGCTGAATATGCGTAAGTCTACACGATCTATGGTAAGTTATATTGCGGACGATTCTTCTGCACAGACGCAGGGCGTTTTGTCAGAGATGCAGCAGGCCGTGCGGGAGATGTTCATCGGAAACTTCAAAAAGAAAGGAACGCTTTCTCTCCGTCAGCTTGTACGTGCAAAAGGTGGGCGCTGCGTTTTTATTGAGTATGATTTGGGCATTGGTTCTATGCTGGCTCCCATTTACAGCCTGATGTTTGATTTGGCAATCAAAGAAGCACTCTGCCGCAAAAAGAGTGCAGGAAGCGTCTATTTTATCACGGACGAGTTCAGTCTTCTGCCTAATCTGCGTCATGTGGATGACGCTGTTAACTTTGGACGTAGTTTGGGCATCAAGTTTCTGATTGGTTATCAGAATATCGAGCAGATCGCTGATATCTATGGTGAAGCTCGTGCACACAGTCTGCTATCTGGTTTCCTGACGGGCATCTTTTTTCGATGCAACGATGCAGGTTCTGTCCGGTATATTAAAGAATTCTTTGGACAGAACCGAAAGAAAGAGGTGTTTATGTCAGCGGTGCAGGGACGCGGCATCTCTGAACAGATACGGGATGCCTACGTTGTAGAAGACTGGGATATTTCGCGTCTGGGGTTAGGCGATGCCATTGTTGGGCTCCCCGGTGCGGAACCGTTCCGATTCCATTTTGCACGAGCCTGAATCATACGGAAGGTTATTTTTAAGGAAGTATGTTATGAAAGTATGTCAATATTGCGGCACTTCTGCACGTTTGGATGAACAAAAATTCTGTGCTAAATGTGGCAGGCCATTTGAAACGAATGAATCTGAAGCTCCCGAAACTCCTGTGAGAGTTCGTGTTCCGAAACAGCCTCAGGAGAGTAAAACCGAGGAAAAGAGCGAAAATGTTCCTGCGCGGAGGAAGGTTGCGGAGCCAAAGCCCGAAGTCCCGGCTGAGCCTGCCGCCGCACCTGCTCGACGCAAAACGGTTCGACCTGAACCGAAAAAGCCCGTTGGAATTCCGCCTCTGGAACCTATACCGGTGCTTCCTGTTCAGCCTGAAACACCGGCCTCGAAATCTTCTCAGCCTGAAAATATCCCGTCGCTTCCTGCCGAAGAAGTGCAGAACGCCCCGGCAGAATCTTTCTTTCAAACACGACCGGAACCCGAGGCTTCATCCGAGACTTTACCGGATACTCCGGCTGATTTGGTGGATGCCGTTTCGGAAATGCCGATTTCTCAGTCAAAAAAAGGCCCACCAAAGGTTTTTCTGGTTCTGCTTGTTATTATCTTTGCAGCTGCATTGCTCGGCGGCTTTTTCCTCTGGAAAAAAATCGCGCTGAGCAAAAATGCGACCGTTGGAGGCATTTCTTATAGCATTGCAGATACCGCCAGTCTTTCCGTTGAATCTCCTTCGGATGAAGATTGGAACAACCTGTGCAGGTTGTCTGGTCTGACCAGTCTAACGATTACTGGAAATATCGATTTGGACGCCAGAAAGCTGAATGAATTGAGCACGCTGCAGGCGTTGACGGAGCTTTCTATTGACGGTGCTGTTTTTCCGGACGGGCTTTCTTCGCTGGCGTCCCTTTCAGCGTTGGAATCCCTCTCCCTGACAAACTGTCAGTTGAGCAGCAGCCAGTGCGATGGTGTGAGCTGGCCCGTCTCTCTTCGCAAATTGGACCTTTCGGGGAATGGCCTGACCGATATTTCTTTCCTCCGAAATTGTACATATCTGGAAGAGCTTTTTTTGGACGAAAATAAAATCATTGATTATACTCCTGTTGCCGCTTTGACCGGTCTGACGACACTTGGCGTAGACCAATGTCAGGTTCAGGCGGTTAACAGCTTGCCTGTGCTGAAAAAGTTGCTCGTAAATGGTCAGGAAATCGAGGAACCCGCAGCATATCTGGCGGAGCTGAGTTCGATGACAGAGTCGTATCAGAACATTATCAGTCTGTTCGAGGCTGGTGACTTCGATGCGCTAACGACTGTATTACAGCAGCTCGAGACTGCTGGTTCTCTGGATGAAAATGTATTGACTTACGCAAATGGTTGGCTGATGACCAATAGCTCAGAATGGGATATTATCCGGGCAAGTCTGCCGAGCGGTTCGCAGATGCTTGTATCCGATGGCAACGGTCTCTATTATGGTCAGATGAACAACGGAAAGCGTTTTGGAAACGGTATTCAGCTGTTTGCCGTAAATCATAGTATTTACAGTGGCTCGTGGAATAATGATCTTCCCAACGGCATGGGTACTTACCGTAAAACAATTGCAGACGGAACCGTTCTTGAATTTTCTGGCAACTATACGGATGGCTATGAGAATGGTACTATGACTTTCACAGCCGCAAGTGATTCAGGGACTCAGTCTGGTAGCTACACTGCTGTTAACGGAACTCGCACGACGGTGGAGCAGATTAGCGATAATCAGGTTGCATTTATCCGGTTCGACACGATTTACTGGTACGACGCTTCTCCTGACGGCCACGGTGTAGCGATTGCTTCCATTCCGTATCAGGAAGAGAAGGTTATTCAAATTTCGCCAAAAGCAGAACCTGCTCCTTCGAATAGCAAAAATGGCTCCGGTAACAAGAACTCCAGCGGAGCAGAAAGCACGCCCCCTTCTGCACCTCAACCCAGTGCGCCGACCGAAAGCTCTTCTGCAAGCAGTTCAACCGCAGATAGCTCGAATCCATGGAACATGACCCCGGAAGATGCTTTGAAAAAAATTCAGGATGGTGTACAAACTGCTTCTGATATCTACCATGCAGCAAAAGAAATCTATGATATGTTCAACTAATCCTGTGGAGAAATTTCAGGAGAATAAATTATGAAAATATGTGCTTATTGTCACACGCCTGCGCGATTTGAAAATCAGAGATTCTGCTCTGTATGTGGCAAATCTTTTGACTCTGAAAAAGAATCTCATGAGAATAACACGGCATCACCGGAGCCTCCCGCAGAAGAGCCTGTCCCTGCAACACCTGTCCGGAGGCAGCAACATCCAACACCTGTAGAAATGCCAAAACTGTCGTTAGATCTCGAGCCTACCAAAGAAACAAATACGCCCACCCAGAGCGTTTGTGAAGAGGGGCAATCTCCGGAAGTAGTACGTCAGCCAACTCGTAATATGCCTGCATATACTCCCCCTTCAAAGGAAAAGGAAGGACCTACTCCTGTGACTGCGCCCAAGCCCGAAACAGGAGAAAAGAATCCTCCGAAGGAAACTGCTTCTAAGCCATCAAAAGCAGAAACGCCCCGACCTGTCCGTCCTCATAATTGGTGGGTTATTCTTGTTATTGTGCTTGTTGTGCTTTTGCTGGGAGGTTTTGCGTTTGTGTTCCTTAACAGCAAGCCTTCGGAACAAAATCCCTCTGCACCTTCTGTGGCCGATGTTTCCGCAGCATCGGCCGCGCAGGCAGAAAGCAGCATTTCTTCCAGTGAAACTGCCCTGCCTGAATCGCGGCCGGATGCTTCTTCTGCCGCTTCCACCACAGTTTCTGCTACGTCTGAGGCAGAAAGCAGCGCTCCGGAAGTCGTACTGGATTCCACCCAGAATATCCGGGTAGAAGCCTCGGGAAATACTGCAGTTCTCACACTGCAGCACTATCAGGATGGACAGTGGATTCAGGACTTTCAGACAGCTGCATTTATCGGCTCCAACGGTATTACTGAGCACAAGACGGAGGGAGACCATAAGACTCCGGCGGGGACATTCCCTATCTGCTTTGCGTTCTCTAATACGACGCAGAATACAAAACTTCCTTTTATCAAGATCAACGAGGACAGTGTCTGGGTCTGTGACTCGAGCTCGGCCTTCTACAATACCCTTCAGTCTCGTTCCAATGTGTCCCGTGATTGGGCTGATAAAGGAGGCTGTGAGAATATGTATGTGAAATTCTCGAAGAAATCCTCGACTGCCTGTATCTGCTTTGGATTCAACGGCGATGGACAAACCGCGCATAGCGCTTCGGCAAATGGAGGCTCTGTACTTTTCCTTGATGGAGTTGGACCTAACGGAAAAATGGACTCTGGCTATGGGGATATCAAGATTTCCAGTGATGCAATGAGTACCATTTTAGGACTTCTTGACCCGACAATGAATCCGAAGATTACGATCGTAGCCGCCTAATAGGAAACAATTTTACCTGTTTAGGTGAACATACTGTAAGCTGGAGTTTTGTAAAGCGATACCATCGAGCAGCCTGCATCCAGCGGATGCGGTTCACGGGTTTGGGTGTTCCCAACAAGCATTTTGCGAAGCAAAAATGGTGTTTGTATATACAGACACACTGCTTGCGGGCGCTATGAAGCCTCTCAATGCACCCTCCAAATTTGAAAAACATTTTGCAACCGAGACCGTCCGTTTTCAAGTTCAACTTGAAGCGGGCGGTTATTTTTCTGCACAAAAATTTTCGAGTTTGCAACCGCCGCAAGCAGGGCGAGCCGATACCACCTCGCAATTTTTGAATCCGATTTTTTCAAATCCAAATTCAAAAACACTTGTTGAGCTTCGCTCAAACCCGATGTTCAGCACAAGAATGCGCTAGTTCTGCATCTTAACGGACGCTGAATAAGTGAATTTTCTTAGAAAAACGTGCTTTATAAAATTGTCGTTGATTCATTCAATATCGCATCAAACCGGAACTATTACTTCCGGTTTTGAAGGTGAAAAGCGGAAGTATCACTTCCTAAAAATTTGAGTGTTATTGTGGTATGCTCTATTCGGAGACGTTCACCGAACCGAACCTACTGTGTCCGGTTTACTCCCTCAAAACCGGACCTGTCAGGTCCTAAAAATTCTTTTGAAAGTGTGATAAGCTACCAGCAAGACACCAATTGAACCTTGAAAACCGCATGACCGTCTGCATGGGATACCCGGCCATGACCCCCAAGTGGGAGAGCCGGAAAACGCCGCCGGAAGGGGGGCAGGAACACCATGCAGAGAGAACGGCACCCAAAATTTGAAATCACGTTGATACGCAAAACCGGAACCAGCAGTTCCGATTTTGCCTTGAAATTCACTTCATGTTTTTAAAAACCGGAACTACCAGTTTCTAAAAATAAAACTTACGATGTGATATGATTTTTTCAATGGTTTGCAGTAAAAAAGCGGAAGCATTACTTCCGCTTTTTTACAACCCAAAACCGGAGGTACGACCTCCTAAAAATTCTTCTATGAATGTGTTAATCTAGTTTCACCCCCCTATTGAACCTTGAAAACCGCATGACCGTCTGCATGGGATACCCAGCCATGACCCCCAAATGGGAGAGCCGGAAAACGCCGCCGGAAGGGGGTAGGAAACCCGTGCAGAGAGAACGGCGTAAGAACAATGATATTCTATTTCATTTCAGAAAGGATGGTTTGCCTATGACAAAACTGAGCCAGCTTAAAATCGATCCGGAGTTCCAGAATCAAATCAACCCTCCGTCGTTTGAGGAAACCCACCAACTGGAAATGAACATCCTCAAAGAAGAACGTGTACTGAATCCGATCATCACGTGGAACGGCTATATTGTGGATGGACATACACGCTATCAAGTCCTTCGGAAATATCCGTTCATTCCATTTGAAGTCATCGAAAAAGAATTTGCTAACCGCTATGAAGCACTCGTATGGATCTGTAAAAATCAGCTTGGGCGGCGAAACCTGACCCCGGAACAGAAAAAGTTCTTGATTGGAAAGCAGGCAAAAGCGGAAAAGCAAGTCAAAGCGTTTCACGGCAATCAGTATACTTTGGCATCTGAAAGTGGTCTGGTTCAAAATGAACCAGACCGCACAAAGCACGGTTCACGGTCGAAGGTCGCTGCGGAACATGGAACATCCGAAAGTTATGTTTACCGTGCAGAGCAATTTGCAAAAGGTGTAGAAGCAGCGGAAGAAGCAGTACCCGGAGCGCAGGAAGAAATCCTGAGCGGAAAGATCCAGGCAACCGATCGTGAAATTTCCTCGATTGCAAAGGTTCCAAAGGAAAAGCGTCCCGAAGTTGTGGCAGAGCTGCGTAAGCCTAAAGCCGAACGGGATTCCAGTATAACGGATTCGTATTCTTCGCCTTCAAAGGACAATGAGTTTGTAACGACCTTCAAGCAAGACATTCAGGGGCATAAGAAAGGACTCAACAAGGAAGAAAAACAGAATCTCAAGGATGCCGTCAAGAGCATTTATTCACCTCGCCGTTTGGCAGATGGCGAAGCCATGATGTGTGAGATTCAGGGCGCGCAGGAGGATTTTGTCCGGCGGTGGGAAATGTGCTTTCGTGAATACCCGGATATTCTTACCGAACCGAAAAACAATGAGAAGCTGCTGATTTTTATTGACCGTGCCAGCCGGTATCTTCAGAACGTAAAAAAACGCTTGAACAGCGGTGGAAACCAGCAATCTCAATGCTAACGCTGGATTCTCCGAAGATCACTGCCTGCACATTTATCAGGGCAAGATTCGCCCGGAGTAACTCGAAATTCCATTTAGGCTTTTCGTGCCGGGCATCTTGATGGGGATTCTGCTCCCCATACCCTCATGCAGAACCGTCTGTTTCTACTGATTGGCTCGATGAAATTCATCTCCCAGCCACGATGCTCTGCCTCGTGGGTCTATGTGAATTTTTGAAAATTTCAAAAAATTGTATATGAAACCGCCCTTGCGGATTCCTATTTGTGAGAAAGCAAAAAATCTGTAAAGTTTTTGAAAGTACCTTGCGAAACGGGCTTTCTCCAATTCTATGATTGAAAACCCGTGTTCCTTGACAACCGAATAGTCAGCTGCAAGCCACTATGACTTTCCGGGGAAGTTCCGCCACGACAAGAGCGCACCAAAGGAAGTCGGAACGCCGGAGTAGATTGGGCAGGAACAGCTTGCGGAGAGACCGACAGCAAAAAGCCGGACAAGCAGACCACAGGGATTTGCAAATCTCTGTTGACTGGTTGTTCGGTGCAGGGTGTGGGATGCAGTCCCACGCTTTCCCGATGATGCCCTGCATCTCGGCTGCTCACCATTTTTATGGGGAGCCAAATCTGAAAATTGTAGATTTTCAGATTTCATCGAGGGACTGGGGAGCGAAATCTCCAGCAAGGTCGCCGTCGGCCAAAATCACGAAAGTGAGTTTTGAGGCGACACGGGCGAATCTTGCGCTTGTAATTCTCGAACCCCTAAAGCACCATGATAGGACGTAAAAATTGGAGGTGAAGATTATTTCAGACTATTTGAAACCCAATATGCCATTGCCGCAGTATCTGCCCTATGCCCGGTTTCTTCTAAATACCGATTTAAGCCACACTGCAAAACTGCTCTACACGCTGCTGCTCGACCGTGCGACACTCTCACAGAAAAACAACTGGGTGGACGAGCAGGGGCGCATTTATGTGATCTATCCGCTTTCCAATCTGGCGAAGGATTTGGGTTGCTGCGTTTCCAGCGTAACACGCTCTTTTGCTGAACTGGAAAAAGCGGAACTTGCCGAGCAGGTGCGCTACGGCTTTTCCACACCCAGCCACATCTTGCTCAAAGTTCCGCATACTGTGCAGAATTGCGCAGTCACAGTATGCACCAGCGCACAGCATGAGTGTGCAGAAACGCACAGTATGATCATGCAAAAATGCACACCTAACCAACGTAACAAGAACAACCTGAAAGATAACCACCTGATAAAAACAACAGATGCTTATTTGACCTTTGGAGAATATCAAAATGTCTTTCTGACGGAAAAAGAGTACAATCAGCTCAAAGCCGATTTCTCCGGGCTGGATGATCTGATCGAGCAGCTTTCAGCTTATATCCAGTCTACCGGAAGAAAGTACGCCGACCATGCTGCAACGCTGCGTATCTGGGCAAAGCGGCAGCAATCAGAGAAAAAGACAGCACCGGGTATCCCGGAATACACCTTTGCGGAAGGAGAAAGCCTATAAAAACGATTGAGAAGATTTTGGAACAATCTGTTTCCAGTATGCCTGAAAACGCAATGGATTATTATGGGGCAGTTGGTTTGCTCTACTGCGGCAAGTGCCAAACGCCCAAGGAAGCCTTCTTTGCCAAAGGTCTTGTCCTGATGGGAAAGAACAAGCATCCGGTAGAATGTGCCTGTCACAAGGCTGAACGGGAACAACAGGAAACAGCTATTAAGGAACGGAAGCACCTCGACCTTGTGCGGCGGCTGAAAGCAGACGGCTTTTCTGATTTCGCTATGCTGGACTGGACATTCGCAAACGACAACGGGCACTGCCCACAGATGCACCATGCACACCGCTATGTGGAGCAGTGGCAGACTATGCACACAGAGAACATCGGACTGCTTTTCTGGGGCGGCGTTGGCACGGGCAAGAGTTTCCTTGCCGGGTGCATTGCGAACGCTCTGATGGCTCAGGAAGTGCCTGTGCGCATGACGAACTTTGCACACATCCTGAACGAACTGAACAACAACTTTTCCGGGCGGAATGAGGTCGTGGACAGGCTGTGCTGCTATCCGCTGCTCATCATTGACGATTTTGGAATGGAACGTGGCACGGAGTATGCACTGGAACAGATTTACAACATCATAGACAGCCGTTACCGCAGCCGGAAGCCCCTGATCGTCACGACCAATCTGACACTGGACGATATTCGGCATCCGCAGGATACCGCCCACGCCCGCATCTACGACCGCCTGCTGGAAATGTGCGTTCCCGTCTCCTGCATCGGGGTCAGCTTCCGCAAGGAAACAACACAGGAAAAACTGGAACGATTGAAAGAACTGATTGGATGATCGGCACATGAATCAAAAAGAAACAGAATAATAAAGGAACAGTGATGCAATGACAGAAAAGTTTTCTCAGCTCGCAACCAACATCCCCTTGGACAACGACCCCAATAAGCAGTATCTGGTGATCAACGGTTATCCGGTCGTTCTCAGCTTTGCTAAGGAAGCCAACACCGAAACCTTTGAGCGCATCCGTGACATCCTGCTTGCAACAAGTTATACGAAGAAAGCAAGCTGAAAGGTATGGACGAAACACACGTTATACGCTATACTGGAGATGGAAGCGGTGTTCGGGTCAACCAGGGAACTGCTCCCAAATGTTCTTTGACAACCGAATCATCATTCATCTCACTGAAAGAAAGTGAGAATATTTATGACGAATAATCGTGTATGCTGTCTGTACCGCGTTTCCACCGATAAGCAGGTGGATTTCAACTCGAATCATGAAGCAGACCTTCCTATGCAGCGCAAGGCGT
>OHHH01000079.1_pt1 | contig 43330 bp, 28 predicted proteins | sample 1567951 | NCBI WGS metagenome assembly OHHH01 (sample SAMEA3879550, study PRJEB24766) | human gut metagenome | biome: human-associated habitat; feature: feces | place: USA | collected 1985/1987 | reverse complement strand
GTGCAACTTTTTTCAATAATATACTTTTTCAACAGCCTGAGGGCGGATATAGAATCCGCCCCTACGATTTTACAATATTTTGCGGAGCGAAAATAATTACGCATTACGAATTACGCATTAAAATTAATTCCGAATTCCGAATTCCGCATTCCGAATTTATCTAAGCTTTGCTCCGTTCGGAACGTCCTTGTCGATGAAGATAACTCTTGCATCTTCGCCAACGTCAGCGGCAACGATCATTCCTTCGCTCTCTACGCCGCAGAGCTTTGCAGGCGAGAGGTTTGCTACTACGATAACTTTCTTTCCGATGAGGTCTTCGGGCTGATACCATTTTGCAATGCCCGAAACTACCTGTCTGCCGCCCATTCCGTCATCGAGCTGAAGTTTAAGGAGCTTCTTTGCCTTCGGAACTTTCTCACATTCCTTAACTTCCGCAACTCGGAGGTCTACTTTTCCAAAATCGTCAATTGAAATGATATCGGAGAGAGGAACGACATTTGAAGCCTCTTCCTCCGCAGGAGCGTTGGACTTGATAAGAGTGTTGAGTTCGTCGATCTCCTTTTCAACGTCAATTCTCGGGAAGAGGAGATCCCCCTTCTTTACGGTAACATTTGCAGGGAGAACGCCGAACCTGCCGAGGTTCTCATACTTTACATCGTCCTCGGAAGCGCCGATCTGCTCCCATACCTTTGGCATTGTTGCAGGCATAAAAGGAGCGAGAACTGCAGAGATGATCCTTATTGTATCGAGCAGATTGTAAAGAACAGCCGCAAGTCTTGGCTTGTTTGCTTCGTCCTTGGCGAGTATCCAAGGCGTGGTCTCGTCAATGTACTTGTTTGAACGTGAAACTACCTTGAATATTGCGATAAGAGCGTCCTGAAGTCTTGTATTCTCAACGCAGTCATCGACCTTTGCGAGGAGCGATGTTGCTTCGGCGATAAGTTCATCATCAAATTCGCCGCTCTGCTTTTCGGTCGGAAGTGTGCCGTCAAAATATTTGAGCGTCATTGCAACGGTTCTCGAAACGAGGTTTCCGAGTCCGTTCGCAAGGTCGGAGTTGATGCGGTTTATCATTATCTCGTTGGAGAATGCGCTGTCTGCGCCGAGAGCCATTTCACGCAAAATGTGGTAACGGATAGCGTCTGCGCCGTAGCGTTCGCTCAAAACGAACGGGTCAACGACATTGCCGAGCGACTTGCTCATTTTCTGTCCGTTAAAGGTTATCCAGCCGTGAACTGCGAGGTGCTTCGGGAGTGGCAGGTCGAGCGCCATAAGCATTGCAGGCCAGATGATAGCGTGGAAACGCATGATATCCTTTGCGACCATGTGGACATCGGCAGGCCAATACTTGTCATAGTCGTTGTGTGCGCTGTTCTGATAGCCGAGGGCTGTGATATAGTTGGAAAGTGCGTCAATCCAGACATAAATAACGTGGTTGGGGTCAAAAGTTATCGGGATTCCCCATTTGAAGCTTGTTCTTGAAACGCAGAGGTCTTCAAGACCCGGCTTGATGAAGTTGTTTACAAGCTCGGTAGCTCTCGTCTTTGGACGGAGGTAGTCTGTTTCGGTGAGAAGCTTCTCGATGCGGTCTGCGAACGGCGACATTTTGAAGAAGTAAGCCTCTTCCTTTGCCTCGATAACATCTCTTCCGCACTCGGGGCATTTGCCGTCAACGAGCTGGGACTCCGTCCAGAAGCTTTCGCACGGAGTACAGTATTTTCCGACATATTCGCCCTTATAAATGTATCCTCTGTCGTAAAGCTCCTTGAAAATTTTCTGTACAGCTTCAACATGGTAGTCATCGGTAGTGCGGATATAGCGGTCGTAGCTGATGCCCATACATTCCCAAAGCTTTTTGAAGGTCTTTACGACCTCGTCAACATATTCCTTTGGGGTAACTCCCGCTGCCTTAGCTTTTTCTTCGATCTTCTGACCGTGCTCGTCGGTTCCTGTCTGGAAGAACACATCATAGCCGTCTTTTCTCTTAAATCTGGCGATACTGTCTGCCAGAACGATTTCATAACTGTTTCCTATATGCGGCTTCCCCGAAGTATACGCAATCGCAGTCGTAATATAATACTTTCCTTTATTGCCCATAACATTCCTTTCCTGTGTATTCTTATACACATTACGTAACTATGAAAATGGAAAGATGCATGCATTTGCAAAACAATTAAGGGTTTGCAAAAACAATTTGCATGATTCTGCATAGTTATTTTAATATTATCGAAAATGCTCTGTGATGTCAATTCTTCAGTACCTCCAAATTCAAAAAAGTGGTAACAGTACAATCCGGCAACTTATGAATGAGCATGGCTGGATTGTTACAAAAATGTAACAGATTTTTGTGCATGATGACGGAAAAGTGCCCAAAAAACATTTTTTGTAATCGTTTACGGTAAAAAAACACAACTACGTGCTTAAAATGCTTGCAAATTTGTGAAATGTGTGATATGATTATGTCAACGAGGAAAAAGTGAACAAAACTTTTGACAAGCTACAGGTCTTTTTAGTGAATTATCCATTGTTACATATACGGCAGTATATACCGTTATGTCACAGGAGCTTCAACCGGAAGCCTGTTCTTACCGGGGAATTGTTTACGGCTCCTCTTTAATGAGGCCGCAAGGTCAGGCAGTGAAAGCAATAGCTATTCACAACAATGAATACTTCTGGAGGAATTACCAATGAAGAAAAGAATTTTAGCAGCTGTATTAGCATCTGCATCAATTCTGGGTGCAGTAGCAGGCTGCTCAAGCAACGCTACAAGCTCAGCAGGATCTTCTACAACAGATTCGAGCAAGACTGAAGACAGCAAGACAGACGACAGCAAGACAGACGACAGCAGCACAACACCCAAGGCTCAGGGCAAGGTTCTCAACATCTATGCTTGGAACGAAGAATTCAAGGGCTTCTTTGAGAAGTACTATGCGGGTACAACTCCCCTTAATAAAGATGATGTTGACAAGAAAGGCGCAGATCCCATTTACTTCGACAAGGCTCCCGGTATTCCCGAAGGCGTAACAGTAAACTGGGTAATCAAGCCTTCTGATAACGGTGTATATCAGGATACTCTTGATAAGGCTCTTAAGGGTCAGTCAGGCGCTAAGGATGACGACAAGGTTGATATGTTCCTTGCAGAAGCTGACTATATCTTAAAGTATACAAACTCTGATTACACAATGGACGTTTCTACAATCGGCGTTAACACACTTGATACACAGTACAAGTACACGGTAGACGCTGCTTCAGACGCTAGCGGCAAGGTTAAGGGCGTTTCCTTCCAGTGCTGCCCCGCTGCTGTAATCTACAGACGTTCAATCGCTAAGGACGTTCTCGGTACAGACGATCCCGAGAAGGTACAGGAAGCTATTTCTGACTGGACAAAGTTCGACAATGTTGCTAAGACAGCTAAGGAAAAGGGTTACTACATGACAGGTTCTTATGTAGAAACACTCCGTACATTCTCTAACAATGCTACATCTCCCTGGGTAGTTGACGGCAAGCTCAACATCAGTGATGAATATCAGAAGTGGACAGACCAGGCTGAGAATTATCTCAAGAACGGTTACACACTGACAGCAGGCATTTGGGAGGACGAAAAGACAGCTCAGATGTTCAAGGACGGTAAGACAATGTGCTTCTTCGGTCCTGCTTGGTACTATAACTTCTCAATGGGTAATGCACAGGATCCCGATAAGGGCTGCCCCGGTGACTGGGCTATCTGCGAAGGTCCTCAGGCTTACTTCTGGGGTGGTACATGGATGCTCGCTGCAACAGGCACAGATAACGATGAACTCGTTGCAAGCATCATGAAGGCATTCACAGAAAACGAAGATGTTTGTACAGCTCTTATCAAGAATGAGAACCAGTTCACAAACAACTCTAAGGTTAATGAAACATTCGCTAACGATCCCGATTACGGTAATGCATTCCTCGGCGGACAGAACGATACAGCTATGTACGTTAAGATGGCTGCTAACATCAAGTTCGAGAACAAGACAATCTACGACCAGCTCCTCAGTGAGAAGTACCCCAGCTTCATGCTTGAATACTTCACAGGTAAGGTTGCTACTAAGGACGAAGCTCTCCAGAACTTCTACAAGTATGTAAACGAGACATATCCTGCAATCGTTACTCCGTAACGTATAAAGAGTAGTTTCAAAGTGATTTAAATCAAAGAGGCGAGGCAAGATACTTGCCCGCCTCTTTAATTTATCTTTTATTGAATTACTTATTAAAGACGAAAGGATTTTGGCATGAACGAGAATAAGCCGATTACTGCCGAAGGCGCTGAAACAGTTCAGGCACCGGTTGCAGTTAAGAAAAAACGCAAGTCAATCAGTTATGCTAAATGGGGATTTATATTTGTTCTTCCGTTCCTTATAGTATACACTGTATGCTCGCTGATACCTCTGATTCAGACGATCTACAATAGCTTCTTTGAAAATTATGTGGACGGTCTGACTCAGATAGGACCTAATTTTGTCGGATTTGATAACTATATCAAGTTATTTACTCCTGACTCATCAGGTTCAATTGATATACTCACATACACAGCAAATACGCTTATAATGTGGGTTCTTGGTGCAGTACCCCAGATAGTATTTGCACTTTTACTTGCAATTATATTTACGAGCTCAAGGCTTCGCATCAAGGGTCAGGGCTTTTTCAAGACAGTTATGTATATGCCTAACCTGATAATGGCTTCGGCTTTCTCAATGCTGTTCTTCACTCTTTTTTCAAATGTAGGTCCTATCAACCAGATCCTCACATCTATCACAGGCGGAGAACCTTTCATGTTCTTCCTTGATACATGGGGCGCAAGAGGAATCATTGCATTCATCAACTTCCTGATGTGGTTCGGTAATACGGCAATACTGCTTATGGCAGGTATCATGGGTATTGACCAGAGCTTGTTTGAAGCTGCATCTATCGATGGTGCAAAATCTTCGCAGGTTTTCTTCAAGATCACTCTGCCGCTGTTAATGCCTATCATCTTATATGTTCTTATTACAGCTCTTATCGGTGGTCTTCAGATGTTCGACGTACCGCAGATTATTTCAGCCGGTCTTGGTACACCTAACAGATCTACCATGACACTTGTAATGTATCTGAACAGATATATCGGTGCAAGTAAGAACTATGGCATGGGCGGTGCTGTTTCGGTAATTATCTTTATTATTACTGCTATACTCAGCCTTATAGTATTCAAATCGCTCGTTCCCAGTAAGAAAAAGCAGAAAAAGGGAGGTAAATAATTTATGGATATTAATGAAAAAGCAACCGTAAATAATGAGCCTGCCAGAAAAAAGAATTACGGCGATTACAAGAATGCAAGTGATAAAACAAAGTTGTTTATATCCAGAACGATAGCTTACATATTTCTTGCTTTAGTTACGTTCCTCAGCTTGTTCGCTTTCTATCTGCTGTTCATAAACGCTTCACGTTCAAACGCAGAGTTACAAGCCGGTTTCACACTGTGGCCCAAGAACTTCTACTTCTTGCAGAACCTTGAAACCGCATGGTATGATACTTCGCTCTTTACACTGCCTCAGGGTATGTTGAACAGCTTTATCATAGCGGCTTGCACGTCAGTTCTTTCAGTTTATTTCTCAGCAATGACTGCTTACGGTATTCATGTCTATGACTTCAAGGGTAAGAATTTTTTACATAAGTTCATCCTTATGGTAATGATGATACCTACACAGGTTGCCGCAGTTGGTTTTGTACAGTTAGTATATCAGTTCAATCTGAATGATACATACTGGCCGCTGATTATCCCGACAATAGCTGCTCCCGCTACATATTTCTATATGAAGCAATATATCGAGGGTGCACTTCCTCTGGAGGTTGTCGAGGCGGCAAGAGTTGACGGTTCTAACGAATTCAGAACCTTCAACACAATTTCACTTCCTATGATGAAGCCTGCAATTGCAGTTCAGTTGATTTTCGCATTCGTTGCATCATGGAACAACTTCTTTACTCCTGCGCTTATTCTTGATAAGCCTGATTTACAGACGCTTCCTATCATGCTTTCGATTCTGCGTTCAAAAATCAATTCGCAGTCAGGTGACCTTGGTGAGGTTTATATGTTCATACTGTTATCAATCGTTCCTGTTGTAATAGTATACATCTGCTTATCCAAGTTTATCATCAAGGGTGTTACACTCGGCTCTGTAAAGGGCTAATAAAGCGCAATTTTGGGTTAATATATTAAATACAGAAACGGCATCGGAAATCTTCCGGTGCCGTTTTGCCGTATATAACGCTATGGACTGCCGTGCGGTATTTTCACTGTCATATCAGCCAAGAACGTATGAAGCATAAGAAAATCCCCTGTTAATCGCTTAACAGGGGATCGGAGTTTATTCGGTTATGGATTAGCCAAGTCTTGCTTCGAGATCAGCGAGTTCCTGCTTTAAACCGTCGGGGAGCTTGTCACCGAACTGCTTGTAGAATTCCTTCATCTCTTCTACTTCCTTCTTCCAGAGGTCTCTGTCAACTGCGAGCAGCTTGTCTTCAACTTCTGATGTAACCTCGTCCTCAATACCCTTGAGGTTGATGTCACCCTTCTTAGGAAGGTAGCCGATAGGAGTCTTTTCAGCGTCAATTGTGCCTTCACATCTCTTGATGATCCAGTCGAGAACTCTCATGTTGTCGCCGAAACCGGGCCAGATGAAGTTGCCGTTCTCGTCCTGCTTGAACCAGTTAACGTTGAAAATCTTAGGAGCCTTGTCGCCGAGCTTCTTGCCCATTTCGAGCCAGTGTGCCCAGTAATCAGCCATGTGGTAGCCGCAGAAGGGCTTCATAGCCATAGGATCGTGACGGAGTACGCCTACTGCACCTGTAGCAGCCGCTGTTGTTTCTGAAGAAACTGCAGAGCCTACATATGTGCCGTGCTGCCAGCTGAATGACTGGTAAACCAGAGGAGTTGTAGCTGCACGTCTGCCGCCGAAGATGATAGCTGAAATCGGAACACCCTGAGGATTGTTGAACTCAGGTGAAATGCAGGGGCAGTTCTGAGCGGGAGCTGTGAAACGTGAGTTAGGATGAGCGAGCTTGTTGCCAGCCGCTGTGTATTCCTTACCGTTAACCTTGTTGCCCTTCCAGTCTGTTGCATTCTCGGGAGGATTCTTGTCAAGACCTTCCCACCAAGCTGTCATATCATCATTGTTGATAGCAACGTTTGTGAAGATTGTGTTCTTTCTTGTAGATGCAAGTGCGTTGTAGTTGCTCTTAGCGTTTGTACCGGGAGCAACGCCGAAGAAGCCGTTCTCGGGGTTGATAGCGTAAAGTCTGCCATCGGGACCCTGCTTCATCCATGCAATATCGTCACCTACTGTGAATACTTCATAGCCTGCCTTCTTGTATCCCTCGGGAGGAATAAGCATAGCGAGGTTTGTTTTACCGCAAGCTGAGGGGAATGCTGCTGTGATATACTTGATGTCGCCATCGGGCTTCTTAACGCCGAGGATAAGCATATGTTCAGCCATCCAGCCTTCCTTCCAACCCTGGTAAGAAGCGATACGGAGTGCGAAGCACTTCTTGCCGAGCAGTACGTTACCGCCGTAAGCTGAGTTGATAGACCAGATTGTGTTGTCTTCGGGGAACTGAACGATGTATCTCTTTTCGGGATCAACGTCAGCCTTTGAGTGAAGGCATCTTACGAAGTCGTTGGAGTCATCGGGCAGGTTCTTGAATGCCTGTGCACCCATTCTTGTCATAATGTCCATGTTGAGTACAACATAGATAGAGTCTGTCAGCTCAACACCAACCTTAGCGATAGGTGAGCCGATAGGTCCCATTGAGTAGGGGATAACGTACATTGTACGACCCTTCATAACGCCGTCATAGAGCTTTGTCAGCTTAGCGTACATTTCCTTAGGATCCATCCAGTTGTTTGTAGGACCTGCATTCTCCTTCTCTCTTGAGCAGATGAATGTTCTGTCTTCTACACGGGCAACGTCGTTTTCAGCTGTTCTGTGATATAAGCAGCCGGGGAGCTTTTCCTGGTTGAGCTCAATCATCTCGCCTGTTGCGATAGCCTCGTCACGAAGCGCCTTAAGCTGCTCCTCGCTGCCATCGATCCATACAACCTTGTCGGGCTGTGTGAGGGCTTTCATTTCTTCAACCCACTTTAAAACATTCTGATTCTTTGTCATAACCGATTGTTCTCCTTTTCTTTATTTTATCAGCTTGTGCTGATGAAAGTCATTCGGTAGGGAATTACTGATACGGTTCATCGTACCTTGTTCCCCATTTACTATTATAAACTATTTTTTGCAATAGGTCAATAGCAAAATTGCAAAAACGACAAAAAAATTGCACAAAGTAAGCGTAATGCAACCGACATTTTAATTTACGTCGGGAAAACTTATTACACGGCTGTATAACAGGTTTTCTTAAGGTCACGCTACCTTGTGCTTTTTATTTTACTATTTAAATATCTACTGATTTTAAAGGAATTAAATGTCAGCTTTAACTTCTTTGCGAAGCAGTATTATCGCAAGAAGGTTCGGTATTGCCATAAGGCCGTTAAAAAGATCGGATACATCCCATACGACTGTCGCTTGAATCACCGCTCCCACGAAAGCGGTAACAATGAAAATTGCAAGATATACGCCTACCCACTTCTTTGTGAAAAGGTAAACGAAACAGCTTCTGCCGTATATCCACCAGCCTGTAACGGTTGTTATCGCAAAGATGAATGTTGCGATACTGAGGAATGCACCGGCAAAGTCACCGAGTCCGTCCTGGAATGCTATCAGCGCCATATCAAAACCAACGCTTGATTTCTGATCTGCACCGCTTGAAAGAATGCAGAGTGCTGTCATAGTGCAGATAATGATAGTATCAATGAAAACCGAAAGCATTGCCCACATACCTTGCGTATGGTGCTTGTCGGCGCTTGAGTTTGCATTAATCATTACTGAGGAGCCAAGACCGGCTTCGTTTGAGAATACGCCACGTTTTACGCCCCACTTCATAGCCTCGAGCATTACAACACCTACAGTTCCTCCGCCAACAGCCTTGAAAGAAAAGGCTTCTGTGAATATCCTTGCGAATACGTCCGGAATATTCTGATAATTCATTATAATTACAGTAAGGCAGCCAATGAGATAGCCTCCTGCGGCTATCGGGATTACCCACGATGTAACTTTACTGAGGCGGTGTATGCCTCCGGGCGCTATTGCGGCAATTACTCCGGCACAAAGAATTCCCGATACCCATAGAGGTACTCCAAGACAGTTCTGAAGCGCCATTGAAGCCGAATTCACCTGAGCCATATTACCTATGCCGAAGCTGGCACCTATACAGCAGACAGCAAACATTCCCGCAAAGAACACACCGAGCTTTTTGCCGCCGAACGCTTTTTTTATGTAAGCAAAAGGTACGCCGCCCGTAAGACCGTCCGATTGCACGGTTCTGTATTTTGCACCGAGATAGTTTTCGGCAAAACTGGTAGCCATACCGAGAAGTGCGGAGATCCACATCCAGAATATTGCACCTGCACCGCCAAAAGCAATAGCGCTTCCTATTGCGATAATATTTCCTGTTCCTACTGTTGCACCGAGTGCGGCGGTAAGGGTTCTGAAAGGCGAAACCTTCTTTCCGTCAGTCTCAGGCTGTTTTGTAAGGAGTGTACGCTTTATTATAGTAGGGAAGTGCAGTACCTGCAAGCATCTGGTTCTTATTGTGAAGATAATTCCCGAACCTGCAAACAGTATAAGCACCGGTATGCCCCATACTATGTTTTCGTTTATCCACTCTAATATTTCCATACTGACTTGTTCCTTTTCATCAAGCACAGACGTGGGTGCCTGTACGTTTTATATATTGATTGTATTCCCGAATATCACCGATTATGACGGGAAAGCTTCACATCACGATATAATCTCGGCATTTCAGGGTAAATTCCGATTAAAAATAGTATATAAAAAAAGTAAAATCTGATAAAATTTTGAATAGTTACTGCTTGTTAATAATTAAAAGCAAAAGTATACAAGTCGAAAAATAACCCCTCCGGTTTTCCCGGAGGGGCGTAAAAACCTATTCTATTCCGACTATTCAAAATTTTTGGGCTTTTAGATTATTTCGTGCGGATTATTCGCCGCAGTATTCCTTCTTGTAGTATTCAACAAGGCCTACGAGATCCTCGTAACGCTTCTTGGAGTTAGCAACAGCCTTATCGAACAGTACGTTAGCTCTTTCGGGGTTAGCACGCATAAGAGAGTTGTAACGAACTTCTCTCATCATGAATTCCTTGTAATCGCCTGTAGGAGCCTTGCTGTCGAGTGTGAACGGATTTGTTCCTGCAGGAGCAGCGGGGTTGAATCTGAACAGATGCCAGTAACCTGCCTGTACAGCTTCCTTTTCTACCTTCTGAGCGATTGTAAGGCCGCCCTTGATACCGTGGTTGATACAAGGAGCATAAGCGATAACCAGTGAAGGACCGTCATAAGCTTCAGCTTCTGCGATTGCCTTTAAGCACTGGTTCATATCTGCACCCATTGAAATCTGAGCAACATATACATAACCATACTTCATAGCGATACCGGAGAGATCCTTCTTCTTAACGTCCTTACCGCCTGCTGCGAACTGTGCAACAGCACCGATGTTTGTAGCCTTTGAAGCCTGTCCGCCTGTGTTGGAGTAAACTTCTGTATCGAATACGAATACATTTACATTCTTGCCTGATGCGAGAACGTGGTCAACACCGCCGTAACCGATGTCGTATGCCCAGCCGTCGCCGCCGAATATCCAGTTGGACTTCTTAGCGAGGTAGTTCTTAGCCTTGAGAACTGCATTCTTTTCAGCGCAGTCGCAATCAAGAGCTTCAAGAGCAGCAACGAGATCCTTTGTAGCAGCAGCGTTTGCCTTACCGTCGTTAGCTGTTTCAAAGTATGTGTCGATCTTAGCCTTAACGTCAGCGTTTTCAGTCTTTTCAGCAATTGCCTTTAACTGACCCTGTGCTCTGTGTCTTAATGTATCCTGAGCGATGAACATACCGAGACCGTACTCAGCATTATCCTCGAACAGTGAGTTGCCCCAAGCGGGACCCTTGCCTTCCTTATTTACTGTATAAGGAGTTGAGGGAGCAGAGCCACCCCAGATTGATGAACAGCCTGTAGCGTTGGCAATGTACATTCTGTCGCCGAAGAGCTGTGTGATGAGCTTAGCGTAAGGAGTTTCACCACAGCCTGCGCAAGCGCCTGAGAATTCGAGCAGGGGCTGCTTGAACTGTGAACCCTTAACTGTTGTTTCCTTGAACTTCTCGTGAACCTCGGGCTTGTCGGCTACTTCCTTAACAGCGTAGTCGAACATGGGCTGTTCGTTCATCTGAGAATCAAGTGACTTCATAACGAGTGCCTTGTTCTTAGAGGGGCAAACCTGTGCGCAAACGCCGCAGCCTGTGCAGTCGAGAACAGAAGTTACCATAGCGAACTTCATGCCGGGAAGACCCATAGCGTCCTTCATCTTTGCACCTGCAGGAGCCTTAGCAGCTTCTTCTTCGGAAAGAATTACGGGACGGATAACTGCGTGAGGACAAACGAATGAACACTGGTTACATTCGATACAGTTCTCGGGAATCCACTCGGGAACGTCTACTGCGATACCACGCTTCTCATAAGCTGCAGAGCCCTGGGGGAATGTACCGTCAGCCATGCCTACGAATGTAGATACGGGGAGCTTGTCGCCTCTCTGAGCGTTAACGGGGATAAGGATATTGTTAACGAAATCAACGAGATCCTTTCTGTCACCTGTAGCTGTGTGAACGGGAAGTGTACCCTCAGCGTCAGCCCAAGATGCAGGAACGTCAACCTTGATAACCTCGCCTGCGCCCTTTTCGATTGCGGCGTAGTTCATGTTAACAATGTCGTCACCCTTCTTAGCGAATGACTTGTAAGCAGCCTTCTTCATATATTCGATAGCATCTTCAGCGGGGATGATGTTAGCGATTGAGAAGAATGCAGACTGTAATACAGTATTTGTCTTGTTGCCAAGACCGATCTCCTTAGCTACCTTGATAGCGTTGATGATGTAGAAGTTGATGTTGTTCTTAGCAATGTATGCCTTAACGGGAGCGGGGAGCTTCTCGTCAAGCTCGTCAACTGTCCACTGGCAGTTGAGCAGAAATGAACCGCCGGGTACAACGTCCTCAACCATATCGTACTTGTCGATGTATGAGGGGTTGTGGCAAGCTACGAAGTTAGCCTTGTTTACAAAGTAAGTTGACTTGATAGGCGACTTACCGAAACGAAGGTGAGAAATCGTAACACCGCCTGACTTCTTTGAGTCGTATGCGAAGTATGCCTGAGCATACATATCTGTGTGGTCACCGATGATCTTGATAGAGTTCTTGTTGGCACCGACAGTACCATCTGAACCAAGACCCCAGAACTTACAGCAGGTTGTGCCTTCGGGAGTTGTGTTGGGGTTCTCACCGATGGGCAGTGAAAGACCTGTAACGTCATCCTCGATACCGATTGTGAATCTGGGCTTTTCTGTGTTGTTGTATACTGCAATGATCTGAGCGGGGTTAGTATCCTTAGAACCAAGACCGTAACGACCTGTGAATACGGGTACATCCTGGAACTTGCCTGCCTGCTTGAGAGCTGCAACAACGTCGAGGTATAAGGGTTCGCCGAGTGCGCCGGGTTCCTTTGTTCTGTCAAGAACTGTGATCTTCTTAACAGTTTCGGGAATAGCAGATACGAAAGCGTCAACGCTGAAGGGTCTGTAAAGTCTAACCTTAACAAGACCAACCTTCTTGCCCTGAGCCAACATATAGTCGATTGTTTCTTCGATAGTATCGCAAACAGAGCCCATAGCAATGATTACCTGCTCAGCATCGGGAGCACCGTAGTAGTTGAACAGCTTGTAATCTGTACCGATCTCAGCGTTTACCTTGTCCATGTACTTCTGTACGATAGCGGGTGTAGCTTCATAGTACTTGTTGCTTGCTTCTCTTGCCTGGAAGAAGATGTCGGGGTTCTGAGCTGTGCCGTGCAGAACGGGCTTCTCAGGATTGAGAGCTCTGTTTCTGAAAGCGTCTACAGCTTCGTGGTCGAGCATCTTGTCGAGTGTTTCATAGTCCCATACTTCAATCTTCTGGATTTCGTGTGATGTTCTGAAACCGTCGAAGAAGTGAAGGAAAGGAACTCTTGCCTCGTATGTTGAAAGGTGAGCTACAGCACCGAGATCCATAACTTCCTGAGGGTTAGTGGAGCAGAGCATAGCATAGCCTGTCTGACGGCAAGCGTAGATGTCGCTGTGATCACCGAAAATAGAAAGTGCGTGTGTTGCAAGAGCACGAGCGGAAACATGAATAACGCTGGGCAGTAATTCACCTGCAATTTTATACATATTGGGGATCATGAGCAGTAAGCCCTGTGATGCTGTGTAAGTTGTAGTACATGCACCTGCTGCGAGAGAGCCGTGAACTGCGCCTGCTGCACCGGCTTCTGACTGCATTTCTACTACCTTTACTTCCTGTCCGAAAATGTTCTTTCTTCCGGCTGTTGACCAGGAATCTGTTACTTCAGCCATTACTGAAGATGGTGTAATGGGGTAAATCGCTGCAACGTCAGTAAACGCATAAGACACGTGACCTGCGGCGTTGTTACCGTCCATAGTAAGTTTTTGTCTTCCCATGGGAATCGTCCTCCTTTGTTTTTTGCATACAGTCATACCAAGACGTATGCTTTCAACTTAGTATTATATCATAATCGTTCCGGAATGTAAACCTCTAAAAGTGAAAATTTTCAGAATTTTTTAGTTTCCTGTACAATTTTTTGAGTCAGCTTAAGCTAACCCGATATAACTGTCTTTGAAAGAATGTTTTCCGCCGGCAACGCAAAATATGCTCTGTATAAGATGTGACAGGCGTATTTCCGCTATCTGTGCGGTGAAGATGGCTGTGCCGCTACGAGCGGATATCTGTTGTTTCGATAATCTTTGTGAAAAGTAAGAAAAAATTTCCCGCTCCTCCTTGAAATAATCGCCGTTTAATGATACAATATTATATATAAACTTACTATGAAATTCGCTGCAACAGCAGTTTTAGGAACGGAGCAGAAAAATTGATCCAGTATTTAAAGGATATCTGGGAGAATATACAGAGTGTTTTTGCAACAATGGGAATTGTTGATTATCTTGATATTCTCCTTCTTGCCTATCTCATATATAAAGGCATTAAAATCATCAAGGAAACACGGGCGGAGCAGCTTATCAAAGGTATAATTCTGCTTGCTATACTTTTCTTTGTCGTAAACCAGTTTCAGCTGAAGGCGATGAAGGTTATAATAGAAACCTTCCTCAATGTCGGAATTATCGCTATACTTATTGTATTCCAGCCTGAGCTTCGCCGTGTGCTTGAAAAAATGGGACGAACCACAAAGGTGAAAAAGCTGGCTCTTAATTTTGAAAGTAAGACGGATGCGGCGACCGCCGACATACATAACTGTATAGAGGCTGTCTGTACGGCTTGCGAACAGCTTTCGCAGACCGCTACGGGCGCACTTATCGTATTCGAGCGTGAAACAAAGCTCGGTGAGCAGATAGACACCGGTACGATAATCAACGCAACGCCAAGCCCTGAGCTTTTCGGTAATATATTTTTCCCGAACACACCGCTGCACGACGGTGCGGTGATAATCCGTGACAGCAAGGTATATGCCGCAGGATGCTTCCTGCCTAAGCCCCAGAAGGAAGAACTGATTTCAAAGGCTCTCGGCTCACGTCACAGAGCGGCTATCGGTATGAGCGAGGTTTCAGATGCGGTGATAGTTGTTGTTTCGGAAGAAACCGGTACTATATCTATAGCTGAAAACGGAAGTCTTACACGCTTTTACAATAAGGATACACTGCGAAAGCTGCTTACGGCAAAGCTGATCCCCGAAAAGCCCGAAGCAAAGAAGATGAAGGGTAAGGCTTTAAAAAAGCATAAGAAAAACGCACCCGATGCAAAAAAAGAAAAGGGGGCGGATAAATAATGAAAGAATGGCTCAAAAGCTTTTTTCAGAACTTTGTCAAGAATTTAAAAACTATCATATTCGCACTTGTGATTGCCGTTATTGTGTGGTTTGCAATTTCAATGCAGATTTTCCCGGATGTCACAACTCACATCAGCGATATTCCGGTTGAAGTCAAGGCTACGGAATATATGACGGAAAATGCGCTTTCCGTAACGAACAGTTATGTTGATAAGATAACCGTACAGGTAACAGGCAAAAGATATGAGGTAGGAAACCTTACTGCAAGCGATTTTACAGCCAGTGCGGATTTGTCGGCTATCACGGCGCCGGGTGAATATAAGGTAAAGGTTAACGTAACACCGGTAAAGGAAAACAGCTGTACGGTTGACGATGAGGGTCTGAGCGTTAAACTCAAGGTCGAAAAGACGGTATCAAAAACGTTCAGTATTTCCGACGGCAGTATGAAGGCTGTGGCTGAAGGCATTACCGCTACGGCGGGTATGAAGATAGACAGCGTTACCGCTGAGCCTTCGACTATAACGCTTACGGGCGACAGCACCGCAATAGACGCAGTGAAATCGGTCGAGATACGTTCTGTATTTGCAGGCGAAACCTCAGAATCGGTTTCTTCAAAAGGTCAGATTGTTCTGCTTGGCAGTAACGGAGATATAATCGAAAATCCCGATATAAAATACGACAACGAGAGCTACACCGTGAATATAACGCTGTATAAGCAGAAAACGCTGCCTCTTACGGTACAGTTTACGAACGTTCCGTCAAACTTTGATTTAAGCAGTCTTAAATATAGCATCTATCCTGAATCGCTCACTGTTTCTTCACCCGACGATTCGCTTGATTCACAGGAGAAGTTCGAGATAGGAACGATAGATCTCAGTCAGCTTACGACCAAGTATTTGCAGAAGCTGACGCTTCCGATAGCTTTACCCGAAGGATATAAGAATATCAGCGGAAACACATCCGCTATGGTTTCCTTTGAGGATGCGGAGAATTACACGTTCCTCAGCTATACTGTCCAGAAGGACAATATCCGTATTATAAACGCACCGGACAATTTTGATGTCGATGTTCTTACAAACGAACTCAGCGTCAATGTTACGGGTCCGGCAGATGAAATAGCGGCGCTTGCGTCAAAGGATATTTATGCGACGGTTGACCTTATGGGAACTACGCTTACCGCAGGGCTTAAAGATATGACTGCGGAATTCACGTTGCGTGGAACCAAGGTCAGAAGCTGGGTTACAGGAGAATACAAGGTATCTATACAGGTAACCGAGAGGGCAGAGGATACTGCGGATTAAAATCGGAACGGAGATGTTTTCTTGAATATTTCATTGCTTTCACAGGCGGTCGGTACGTCTACCGATCCGCTTGAGAATGCGCAGGAGCAGATAAAAGAAGCAGAAACGTTTTTCAATCAAATGATAAACGCTTTTGTAGGATATCTGCCTACGCTGATTGCGGCGGCGATAATACTGATAGTAGGAATAGTTATTTCCAAACTCGTGCTGAAAATGATGAGCAGGGGTATGAAACACGATGTTATCGACAAGACTGTTTCACGCTTTATTTATTCATTGGTCAGAATACTGCTTTATGCGCTGCTCGCTACTATTGTTCTCGCCGTTCTCGGCGTTCCGATGACTTCTATAATAGCTGTGATAGGTACGGCAGGCGTTGCCATCGGACTTGCGCTTCAGGACAGCCTTTCAAATATAGCGGGCGGATTCAGCATAATGCTCACAAAGCCGTTCAAAATAGGAGATTACATCAAGGTCGATGATGTCGAGGGTACGGTCGAAGCAATCAATATGTGGTATACCGAGCTTCATTCATACGATAATAAAGCCATCTTCTATCCCAACGGGCAGATAACATCAAAGAAGGTCACCAACTATACAACGCTTGGAATAAGGCGTGTGGATATGGTATATACGATTTCTTACAATGCCGATTTCAGAAAGGCGATGGAGGTCCTCAAAAGCATCACAGATGCTCACGAGCTTATACTTAAAGAGCCTGAGCCGAAAATCAGGATAACCGAGCTTGCCGAGAGTGCTGTAAGAATAACCTGTTATCCGTGGGTAAAGGCTGAGGACTACTGGACGGTATACTTTGACCTTAACGAAGCGGTCAAGGAACAGTTCGATGCGAACGGTATCGAGATACCCTATAATCAGCTTGATGTGCATCTGAAAAAAGACAATCAGGATGCCGCTACTAAAAAATAAAGCAGGCAATAATGCTTTCGCAGAGCTGTCGCAGGCTCTGCGAATTGTTATATCGGACGATATACGGTAAGGAAAAATTGATTTGCGAATGAGAAAAGGAGTTTTTTGTGGATAAGATACATCTGAAATCACCGTCAAACTGGATAAACGATCCCAACGGATTTATATATTATAAAGGTAAGTACCATTTGTTCTATCAGCATTTTCCCTATGCGCCGTTATGGGGCAGAATGCACTGGGGACACGCTGTAAGCGACGATCTTGTTACATGGGAGCATAAGGGGATAGCTCTTTATCCTACCAAGAAAAATGACAGGAGCGGATGCTTCTCGGGTAGTGCGGTCGAGCATGACGGGAAAATGCACATTTTTTATACCGGCATAAATTATCGTGAGGAAGATCCCAAAAATATCAACTGCGCACTGAATTACGGCTTTATAGCGTCACAGATGAAGATTGTTTCGCAAGACGGATATACCTTTGATAATTTCAATGCGAAAACTACGATAATTCAACCTTTGCGTGACAGCACTTCAGGCTCGGAATCCGACACCAGAGATCCTAAGGTATGGCGTGGCAGTGATGCGTGGTATATGATAGTCGGAAGCACCTATGACAACAACGGAAGATTCCTGTTTTTCAAAAGCGAAGATCTCGAAAACTGGGAATATGTGAATTATTGCGAAAAAAGAGGATTCGGCTGTATCTGGGAATGCCCGGATTATTTTGAAGTCAACGGTAAAGGCGTAGTAATCTTTTCACCCATCGGAATACTTGATGATAATATGATATATGATTCAGCGGCGATATGCTGTTTTGCGGATTTTGACGAAAAAAGCTGTAAAATGACTATGAGCGATGAATACAGTATGTTTGATTACGGCATAGACCTGTATGCACCGCAGAGCAATACGGACGAAAACGGCAGACGTGTAGTTATTGCGTGGGCGAGAATGCCTGAAGCAGTAGGCGATAATGAGAATAAACGCATAGGTATGATGTGTATACCTCGTGTGGTTGACATAAGAAATAATCACATATATTTTTCGCCTCACCCGAACATAAAAAATGCTTTTTCAAAAAAGAGCGGCAAGCCCTCGCATAAATCGGGATATATGCTGAAAACAGCGATAAACAACGGGGAGAGCATAAATATCGGCGGTTATATCATCCGCCGTGAAGACGATATTATTATAACGGATCGTACAGCGGTTTTTATAAATGATAAAAATTACAGGCTTATTGCAAAAACACCTGTTGTGAAAGAGGGAAACAGGCTCGAAATCTATGTCGACAGCAATCTGATAGAAATATATATCAATGACGGGGAATATGTGCTGAGCAGTGTGGTTTACGGATTGTCGGATATAATTGAAGGCGGAGAATACGAGATTTTCGTAACGGAATAAATATCTGAAAGGGAATATATCATGGAAGAAAAGAACACAAATGTTTCGCAAACGGAAGAAAATCCGGAGCAGAACAGCCCTGAAATATCGGCTGAGAGTTAAAGCACGCAGAGAGATACTTCGACAGACGGCTCACAAGGGCTGTGACGGAAGATGGCATTATAAGTTCATTTTCTTGCAGTTACACCAACGGCTTTACAGAAGGCTGCAACAGCAAAGTCAAAGGTTTAAAGAGAAATGCTTGCGGTTGCAGAAATTTATATAGATTCCGTAACTGTATTCTACATATTTTTTATTTTTTCGTACCTAAACTATTGACAAAGAGTCTAAACACCCCTGCGTTGCATTAAATTGCAACGCAGGGGTGTTATCTGTTTTCGTTACTGAGCAGGAGTTTCTGCCGCTGTTGTATTGTCTGGAGCGGGAGTTTCCGCTGTGGTCGTATTGCTCGGAGCGGGAGTAGTCGCTGACGGGCGGATGCTCTTTCTTGTAGTGGTGGTAGCTTCTGTTTCGGTTATTGTCGGGATTGTGGCGATTTCGATCTTCTTGATTATTATCGAAACTGCGGGTTTAGAGGCGATGCCAGCCTCATCGTCAATGGAATTGCCGGACGAAACCTCGACCGCACTTATCTTGTCAAGGAAATCAAGCCCTTCTATAGCCTGCCCGAATATCGTATAGTTGCCGTCAATGCTGAACACACCGCCGCTTGAAAGGTACTTTGCTTTTACATCGTCAGGAACGGAGTTGAGCTTTGAAAGATAATCGGTATAAGTCTTTTTGTCCTCATCCTTCAGTCTGTCCTTGTATTCTTCAAGGTCGGAGGAAATATTCGCAGCAGTCTTTGCAATGTCAAACGGCGTTTTGTTGTTCACGATAAAGAACTGGCTGTTGATGCCGTCACTGCCTTCCGCATATCCCAGCGCACCGTAATAAGCTCTCATACGGTTGTTCGTTTCACGGGGAATCTCGGTCTTGTCGGCTGTTGTTCCGCCTGTGCCGTTACCCCTGAGCGAGCCGCCCTGTACCATAAAATCCTTGATTACTCTGTGGATTGTCTTGCCGTCATAATATCCGCTCTGAGCCAGCTTGACAAAGTTATCGACGCCCTTAGGCGCAACCTCCGGGAAGAGTTTGAAACGTATCTTTCCCGTTTCCTCGCCTATCTGAATCGTCATTTCGGCAAGGGTATCGCCGGGTCCTACGGTTATTTCTGCTGTGTTATCGTTTTTCTCGTTATTACAGCCGCTTGCCGTTATCATGGCAGCGGCGAGAGTTACCGCCGCTGCAGCTTTGCATAAAGACTTAAACCTCATTTTTATCGGTCCTTTCGCCTGCAGGCTTTAGTTTGATGATGAATCCGAAGAACCTGCCGTTGAGCTGTTACTGCCGCTTGTACCGTTGGATTCGTTTTGAAGCTGTGCAATTTCTTCGGCAGTAAGATATTTATCGGAAGTAGGTTCTTCTATGGTGAACTTTCCGTCCTTGTAGGAGTCAAGTGTAACTTTTACTATTTTGATTTCCTCAAGAGGCTTCATCGTGCTCTTGTCGGAAGCCGACCAGAGTATCTTGTCGAGCGTGTCAAAGCCGTTTATCACCTGTCCGAAAACCGTGTAAGTGCCGGCAAAGCCCGGAACACTGCCTCTTTTTTCGAAGGCTGTTATAAGCTCATCGGGGATTACCTGTGCGCTTGTTTCCTGGTCTGTATAGCCTCTCAGCTCTTTTTTGTTTTCTTCGGTTATCTCAAGCGCTCCCGTGAAGAAGAAACGGCTGTCCGAGTAGCCCTGCTGTGAGCTGTATCCTAAAAGTGCGCCCTTGAACGGCCAAAGGTTGACCGAGCATTCGTTCTCAATGAACTTGCCGTCGTCGGTAATGCCTTCCGTACCTTCATCGTTTGAAGCGCCGGTAATTGCGTAAATACCTTTTTGTAACGCAAAGAACGGCTTTCCGTCATAAAATCCCTCCTCGGCACGCTTCTTGAAGTTCGCCACGGTTTTGGGAGCAAATTCTGCGTATAAAACAGCAGTTATCGTACCAAGATTTGTTTCTATCACTGCAACGTCCTGACCCTCTGACGGCTTGTTGAGCTGTACCAGATCCATCTGTGTAAAGTCGTAAGTGCCGAGTGCGTTGGTTGTCTGATTGCCGAGCATTGAACAGCCCGAAAAGGCGGTTACTGTAATTATTCCGGCTAATACCGCCGCTAATTTTCTTCTGAATTTCAATTTGTATTCCTTTCAGTTTATGCTTTTTATAAACATTTTGTCTTAAAGAAAAGCCTGCTGCTGCAGACAGTCCTTCTTTTGCCTGTTTTATTATTATTATATTTCACACCGCTTTAAAAGTCAAGAAATCAGCGGGTTAAAAGCGTTTTGAGCCATGTTTTGACAAATGAGATAATATACTCAGTCGCCGAGCCTTAACATTTCGTCTATGCAACGCTTTGCGCCGAGCCTGATTTCTTCGTCAAGCACGATTTCTTCTCCTGCATTGCCGCATACGCAGTTGTATACAGTGGCAAGATTTGTAAGGTGCATATTGTGACAGACGCAGTCCTTTGACAGCGGATAGAATTTCTTGTTCGGCTCATCAAAGCTGAGATGCTCCACTATGCTGTTTTCTGTGCCGATGATAAATTCTTTTGCGTCACTTTTTTTGGCATAACTCATTATGCCCGTTGTACTGCCTGCATAGTCAGCAAGAGCCGTTACCGCCGGAGCGCATTCGGGATGAACAAGAAGAAGTGCGTCAGGGTGCTGTGCCTTTGCTTTTTCAACATCCTTTACTGTCATACGCAGATGGGTAGGACAGCCGCCGCTCACCAGCTTGAATGTCTTGTCGGGACATTGCTTCTGAACATAATCACCAAGGTTGCAATCGGGTATGAAGAGTATCTTGTCGCTGTCCAGCTTTTTCACTATCTTTACAGCACTTGACGAGGTCACGCATACATCGCATACCGTTTTAAGCTCCGAGGTCGTATTGATATAAGCCACGACCTTATAGTCAGGGTACATCTCCTTAAGCTGCAGGATAAGTTCCTTATCCATCTGTTCAGCCATAGGACAGCCTGCATTGCTGTCTGAAATTAAAACCTTCTTTTGAGGTGAAAGTATCTTTACCGTTTCAGCCATAAAGCGTACTCCGCACATAAGAACAGTGCTTTGAGGCGCTTTTGCCGCCATCTGACTCAATGCAAACGAATCACCTACAAAATCGGCTACATCAAGTATATCCTGTCTTTGATATGCGTGAGCCAGTATGCAGATGTCTTTTTCTTTCTTTATTCTCAGGATTTCATCCTGCATTTCTCTAACTGTCATTGCTTGTCCCTTTCTTAAAACCGGCGGGTTGATTTATTTGCATAAGATTATTATACCGTTTTTTACGGTTATCGTCAAGTGAAAAGCCACGAACGGCAATAAAAGTACGCAGAAATTCACAGCACGACACTCCTGTGACCTTTAAAATCCGTTTCGGCAATTCTGCGTGATATAATTATTCGCAGAGCCGTTTACAGCTCTGCGAATATATCGGCTTACCGGTTTGTGCGGTTATGCGGCAAAAACCGCATATTAAAGCTGCTGTATTGCGAGGATCGAGCTGTTGTAGCTTGATTTCAGCTCGTCCAGCATTTCCGGAGTGGTTTCGTCCGTTTTCTGACGCAGAGCCTCGGTGACCTTATATGCGGCTTTGTAGAGATTTTCAAGACCGAGATTAAGGCAGATACCTTTAAGCGTATGTGCCGCACGAAAAGCCGTTTCATAATCATTGTTTTCAAGTGCGGCGAAAATATCCCTGTAGCTTGTGTCCTCTGTGAACTTGTTGAGATATTTTGTTATCATCTTGTCGTTAACCAGCCTTGCAAGAACTTCTGAATAACTTCCTCCAAGCGCCCTGTAACATTCTTCGAGAGTCATTTTCCCTCCTTTGAAGCGTTCTTATCTATATACATAAGTCTGTCCGCTTCTGTCAATGCGTTTTCTATCGGTTGGATTCCGTACACACCGCCGATAGCGGCGGCACATTTAATATCAGGGTAATCAGGCAGCTTTATTTCCGAGATTCTTTGCTTTATCTCCGTAATTTTCTGATAAAACACAATTTCGGGAATATTAGCCATGAGAAGCACAAACTCATCGCCGCCAAGCCTTATAAGAATATCACTGCTTCTTATACATTCCTTTATGCTTTCGCATACCGCCTTCAGCAAGCAATCTCCTGCGGCGTGTCCGTAATGATCGTTTATGCCCTTGAAATTGTTAGCGTCAAGCATTGCCACAGCGTCTATATAACGCATGGATTTAGCCTGTTCTTCATAATAACGGCGGTTGTAAGCGCCTGTCAGCGCATCGTGATACAGCTGTCTGTTATAGTTTACGATATTGTCCATAAAATCGGTTTTACCGTAAGCACCGAGCAGAACGCCGTCATTATCCTTGTATATCATCTCAAGCACATACGGCTTTCCGCTGATTTCAACATATTTTGAAATTATCTGGAATATGCTGTCGTCGGCAAATTCCAGCTTGCTGACCTGCCCACGCTTTTCAAAAGCCTTTGACGATACGCAGTTTTTACAACGCTGTGTCTTGCCCCATATCGCATAGCATTTATCCCCACGGCAAGCGTTTATCATTTCCTCGTTGCCGGGCTTACAGCCGCTTCTGACGATTTCGTTGTCGGTTATATCAACCAGTCTTACCACATCGAATACCTGCGTCAGCTTGCTTATCGTTTGCCTTATTTCTGCGTCGTCGTTTTCTGAAATGCGGTATTCGGGACGAACAATAGCAAGCTCGCTGTCATTTATATCAATTATTCTGCCGAGTATACCCGTATATTTCGGCTTTTCCTCGTTGCTCCACAGCGTCCTTATCCTTATTTCGTACCAGCGACGTGGCCCGTTTAGCGAAATATGCTTCTTTATTTTTACGACAGGCTTTTCTAAAGAAGCCTCGCTTTGCATAGCGTCCAGTATAGTCTGTATATTCTGTGCGCCGAGATAACCCTGCTTAAGACCTCTCGGATGCATAGTCAGTTCCTGAAGTCCCAGTACCTTAGCGCCGTATTTGGTCAATCGCAGTACGTCAAGCATTGCGTCATACTCAAACTGTATTTCTCCCGAGCCGTCAGAGAAGAAATTCCAACGCTCTCTTGCGGCGATAGGCAGGTGAGCGGAGAAGTCGATTTTGTCCGAAGAAATCTTGTTTTCTACAAGCTCCTCGGTCGCACGGATAAGCAGTCTGTCGTCCTGAGTTGTGTCAATCGAGTCTGAAAACTCCGCAAGGATCTGCTTTTCACAGTCCTTAAGGCACTGAAGAAGCACAGGGTTGAAAGCACCGCATTGCCCGTCGAGTATCATTTCCATTGCTTTTTCGTGCGAAAACGCCTTTTTATAGCATCGGTTGCTTGTCAGTGCGTCATATACATCCGCAAGAGAAGTGACCTGAGCCGAGATAGGTATCTCCTCGCCGCTTAGCCCGTCGGGATAGCCTTTTCCGTCATATCTCTCGTGGTGCCAGCGACATATCTCATAGGCTTTGTCAAAAAGGGGATAGTTGTGCGTGTTATGCAGATCTTGAAGCATTTCCGCACCTATGACCGAGTGAGTTTTTATAACCTCAAATTCTTCCGCCGTCAGTCTTCCTGGCTTGTTGAGTATCTTGTCGTCTATCGAGATTTTTCCAATATCGTGCAGGGATGATGCTGTGCTGATAAGCAGTATATCGTTTTCTGTAAGGTGATACTTGTCCGTCTTTTCGATAAGATTCTGTAAAAGTATAGATGTAAGCTGTTTTATGTGATGAACGTGCATTCCGCTCTCGCCGTTTCTGAATTCGACGATATGGGCAAGAACGTTTATCATCATACTGTTGTTCTTTTCATTCTCGTAAACCTGCTCCTCAAGGGCACTTAGCAGCTTTTTCTGCTTTCGGTAGAGCATAAGCGTATTGGAAACACGTTTGTGTATGATAAAGCTGTCAAACGGTCTGAGAATATAGTCGGTAACACCGAGTTCGAACGCTTTGCGGATGTAGCTCTGTGATGTTTCGGAGGAGATCATTATTACAGGAGTGTTATCTATCCAGTGGTAGCGTTTCATAACATCAAGCACACCGAATCCGTCAACAGCAGGCATTATTATATCAAGCAGAACGAGATCTATATCATATACCCGCTCTTTGAGGATGCTGAGCGCTTCTTCTCCGTCAGCCGCTTCGACAATATCATAATCATCGCTCAGCATATCGCTCAGCATATCACGGTTCATCTCAGAGTCATCAACAATAAGTATACGGGCGTTCTTTTCCGCCGCATTATTCACATTATCCCTCCTTGGCAAATCATAGTGCCAAATTCTATTATCATTATATTTAGTATAACCTTTTTGGGCTTTCAAGTCAATAGAATACGCTGATTTTACAAATAGACAGAAAATTTAATAAAAGCTATTGACTTTATCAAACCGTTGTGGTATAATATCAACGTTGACTATTTGACGACGCATTGAATATGCAGGTGTGGCGGAATTGCGCCAAATCTAAAGTTGTCAACATATTAAATACGCAGGTGTGGCGGAATTGGCAGACGCGCTAGCTTCAGGTGCTAGTGATCGCAAGGTCGTGTGGGTTCAAGTCCCGTCACCTGCACCAAGACAAGTCGTAGAAATACGGCTTGTTTTTTTATTGCTGATACATTTTTAAACAGCAGTGGCGGAATTGCACCAAATCTTTGATTTGGTGGTAGCGGAAATGCTTGACGTTTCCACAGCACGAAATCTTCGATTTCGTGGAAGCGGAACTTGTTCCGCAGGCAGACAGCGCTAGCTTCAGGTGCTAGTGATCGCATAAGTCGTGTGGGTTCAAGTCCCGTCACCTGCACCATAACAGGACACCAATTTTGATACAATGCGTATCTTGATTGGTGTCCGTTTTCTTTATCCGAAAATCCTTGTTTAATGGGATTTGTCAACACAATTTAACGAAAGAAGGCTCTGCTGTGACAGAAAAACTGTCACAGCAGAGCCAGTTAGATTTTCTCAGGCTAAACCTTTTAACGATTGGTATGTAGATATGTCCACTTTTTTAGGTGGTATGTCCATATTCGCATTCACTGTTTCGAAGCCCGTCCATCAGCCTTTGATATATGCTGTCGGCGTACAGATTGTTTTCATACTGAAGTTCACCGAGTGGGCTTAAATTTATGTCCCGTCTGCAAGCTACAGCTTTACCCATTTGTAATTAAAAACACAGTGTGTTATGCAACGATCAATTCCAGCACCTGACCGCAGCCCATCTGCTGCTTTTGAAATGAATTGCTAATAACTTGCCACCGGCAAAAAGGCAATCTTAATTCGACAGTAGTCATCCTCCGTAACATCCAAGGTTTGATTTAGAACATCAAGTCCTGAAGCAAGCACGGCTTCTTCGAATAACTCATACATAGCAAACTCTCCACTTCACCGAAAATATCGTCCTCTAAGCAAGTATACCCGCAGAGTACAGTTTTTTCCGTGTTACGTTGCGGTCTGTTAGACAATACTTTGACGTATTGCGGATATTTTCCTTTGCTGGATGATGTGTTTTGTGTGGTTGCCATTAGGATTGCGTATGTTACTCTATATTTTTCGGGATTATTCGCATTTACACAGTTCTTTTTTCAGAACCAAACATATCGGGGCGAACATTATTCTATCCCATCCTCAGCTTTCTTAATTCTAACCGCAAGATACTCTCTTGTGGGCAGATCAATTCTGAAACGTCCCTTAAAACTTCCGACATTCTCAACCGTCATGTTCCATGTGTCTATAATGTCGACGGTGTATATATTATTATCGTCAATATGATAATATCTGAATCCCGGACGCGAAATCCCGTGATAAAACAGGTGATAACCGGTTTCATCAGCTAGATTTTCATCTTCCGGAACCACACATAGCTCGTCCCATTCCATGTTTTTGGGTCGCAATCCGCCGTCCGGAGCTTCCTCAAGTATTTTTCGCATAAAAGCTATTCTTTCCGGGCTGTCACCTTTAAGCTCTCCGCCATGAGACCACCATACAGCCTTATCGTCTATGTAGGTTTCGCCATGACCACCGTAGCCGCCGCGGCAAAGTGCTTCCCAGAACCTCCGAATAAGCTCTTGCGGCGAAATATTGCCCCACGCATACTGGATATTTCCCTCGTATAGCATTTCGTCAATTACTATCGGTTTGCCATAGCTTTTTCTCCATTCGGATGTTCCCTCCGGAGAACGCTGAATGCTGCAGTGTGTTATCCATGACTTTGTATGATCGTAAAACTGATTACCGTTATGTATTGATCGCAGGTGATCATACGGGTCGCTTTCTACGATTATTTGCGCATATCGTTCCCAGTCCTCAATGCTCTTGTTTTTTATCAGGTCATATTCATTAGCAAATGCCCACCATACATTTCTGAAAGCCGAAAACCTTGCCACTGTGTATTTCAGATAAAGTTCGTTTTGCTCCGGTGTCATTGTTGAGAAGCCCCAGCGGTCATACGGGTGAAAGAGGATAATATCTGCCTCAATACCCAGCTTTTGAAGCTCGGTGATACAGTATTCAATATGCTGAAAATGCTTGGGGTTAAACCTCTCGAAATCCCAGTTGTTGCCCTTGGAGTCCGGAGTGTAGCCCCACACATTGTCCTCTGTGATAGCACTTCCGTCAACCGGAGTACCCTCGTATGGATAGGAGCGCGGCTCACGTGAATTGTAGCAGTAGCTTTTAGGAAATACGCAGAAACGTATCTTGTTGAATGGGGAATTTCTCAAAGTTTCAAGAGTTTGTGCGATAAGGTCATCGCTTTGCAGATTCCATACATAACAGGTCGTGCCGACAGGATAATAAGGTGTTCCGTCGGAATACTGAAAATGATATTTGTTATGTACCTTTACGCAGCCGTGATTGTTTTCCGACGGCGGCGTGACAGAAAAAGTTCCTTCGTATTTACTGTCAGAAAAATTCCCGCAGACCGTAAAATGGTATTCTTCCTCAAACGATGGCATGAATCTTACTTTGTATATTCCGTTCCCATCGTAAAAACCATTTACGGTTTTGCGCTCGGAATCGCTTTCAAATAGCGCAGTGATACTGCGTTCCAGGAATGGGTTGCCAGCGGTGGTTCCCTCGGAGCAAAACTCGAAAACGCCCCATTTTTCAACTGATTTTGTATAATTCATAATGGTTCCTCCTATGCCTTTACACATAAACCGACGGATCACTGTGCTGGTGGAATCCGTCGGTTTAGATTTTGAATATCACAGGTAATCTGATTTATGGCGCTGAATAAGTGAATGTTATTTCCAGCGTCGAAAGTATCTCATTGTCTTTGACGGAAAGAACAGTCGCGGACAGATCGGATTTGTCGCCATCGGCGTGTCTGCAGTCATCGGGGATAGATGTTACCCACTGGTTATAGAGGTTTACTCTCGTGCAGTTACCGTCGTCGGAACAGGTATATTCCTTGCCGGATAGCTCACGGACTTCGCCGTTTACCTTAATCTCATCAATAGAGATAGTATAACCAGGGAAGAACTTCTCGCCGTTGTAAATCCCGAGAGCCGAGAAAAGCACTCCCTTTGGAATACCGCAATCCGAGAAATCCAGACTGACGGTGTAGGTTCCCTCACCGGTTATCTCAGCATTGTTTGCAACGATACCCAGGGTCATATCCGTCGGGTCGTACTTGTTTCCGACACAGTACTGAACTGAAGAATCAAGACTCTGGTACATTATCCATGCCACTGCGGTATCATCAGAAGCCGGAATGGATACGCCCGCCATAAATTCGTCTTCAGCCGCCTTTGTTGACTTGTCCATTCTCTCCCTTGCGGCAGACTGGATCTCGGAATAATCCTTGCCTTCTTCGGTCGAAGCGCGTCTGTCGCTGTACATCCTTGCTATGTTTTCATCGGTAGTTTTTCTGAGGGCCCTTTCGTAAAAATCGCTGCAGTCCCAGAGGACGGGGCAGTAATTATACAGGTCGCAGTTATCCAGAAGATTGGCGTAAAACTTATCCCTATCGGGTTTATCCGCCGCACCCATAACGGCATATTCGCCTATAACCACGCCGTATCCCAGGTCTGTGAATTTAGTCAGCATCTGAAAAAGGGAATTCTGCTCCTCATAATCGCCGGGAGTTCCCCACCGTTTTGCATTGCCGTCACTGCAATAGTCCCACGGCGTGTAATAATGTACTGAAAGCAGAAGCTTGTCCTTTGCAGTGTCCTCCGGCATTTGGTATCTGTCATCGCATGTTTTCCTGAAGTCGGTGTTGTACCCTGCGATAAGCAGGAATCTGTCTGCATTTTTGCCGCCGGTCGAACGTACCAGCTTAACAAATTCGCTGTTAATTTTGTTCGTTGTTTCGTAGCATTCGTCCTCGCTGAGAACTCCGTCTGTTCCGGTGACGTCGCTATCGTTGAGTCTGTGACAAAGTTCCTCATTTGCAGATTCAAATATCAGCTTGTAGGAATAATCGGAAAAATGCTCGCATATCTGCGTCCACATGGACTTATAAAGTGCCATTCCTTTTTCACGAACTGCCTCGTCGCCGGAGCCGAACATTCCCCACCAGCTTCCGTCCCAGTGTTCATTCAGTATAACATACATATCAGCGTCAAGAGCATAATTGACTACCTCATCGACACGGTTCATGAGCCGCTCGTCAATGGTGTAATCTCCGCTCTCGTAATTTATGCCATTGGTCCATGCCACAGGAATGCGGAGAGTATCGAAACCCATAGCTTTCATATCGTCTATCATATCCCTTGTGGTGACGGGCTGTCCCCATAGCGTTTCAAAGGAAGTGGGGTCTACCCCTAAATCCACATAGCTTTTGTGATTGTATGCCTCCAGCGTGTTGCCGAGGTTTATTCCGTTGCCCATGAGCCGGATAACCTCCGTTGCGGTAAGGTCGTTTCCGGACACATTGTTATCCGTAATACTATTTGTGGTACATCCGTTCAATAACATTGAAATAACCAATCCTATGCTTCCTATGATTTTAATAGCAGAAACACGGTTCATTGAAGATCCTCCCAAATTATGATTTTCTCACCTTAATCAAGGATAAGCCCACTTATTTCAAGATTGTAGGTTATTGATGTAAAGGGAACTTCCTCACCGTTTTTTATGAGCGCAAAACGGTAGCCTATCCAGTCGACAGTGGTTTTTGCGGCAACTATTCCGCATTCCTTGGTGCCGTAAACCACGGAACCTATCTCAGCGCCCATCCAGCCGTTAGCAAGCCCATTTGCGGAGCCGCTTGTCGGGTCAAGCTCTGCGTTTACAGGGACTTCAACGATCCCGTTTTCCGTTTCAAGACCTACGGACTTGACAAGCACCTTGTATTTCGCATCCGGGTCAACGTTGATGAAACCGAAGTTAAGCAACTCACTCTCTTTTTCAAATGAGGTGGACTTCACGGAATACTCACCGTCACCGGTCATTTCGACATATGCCGACGGACTAGGACCGGGATTTACAGCCTGCCCGGTAAGTATAAGAGTTTCGTACTTTATCTCGGTATCTGAGATGTTCTCCTCGGGACGGAGTTCCTCGTTGCCCTTTGTGAACTGCCACGATCTCAGTTCAATATCCGCACCGGAAAATACCAGGTAGATATTGTGATTTCTGCCGTCAAACTTACTGAATTCAGTAGAACGAACCTTAGCATAATCAGCGTTGTCAAATTCAATGAAAGATACTGCCTTGCCGGAAATGCTGTCAAGGCGAACCTCGATTCTGCCCTTGCCTTTAACATCAGCGGTGAAAGCGGAAGCGCCATAACCGAAATCCGCACCTCTTACATAGGTCCATGCGCCGTTTGCCTTGCTCTTTGCGGCAGGGTTGTTACCATCGGTGTAACCTATATCGGCAGACGTAAACATAACTGCGCCGCTGTTTTCAGCGTAGGGGTCAAGAAGCTTTATCTGAGATACGCCCTGACGCGTTGCGGCAGTTATCGGGATCTCTCCGTCAGCCGCATTCATCGGGAGATAATCAACCATAATGCTGCGGTAACCTGCTGTGCCGCCTGTCAGTTCTTCAAGAAGGAGCGTGTGGTGGACAATGTAGTTCGTTCCCTGAAACTCGCAGAAATGCGTGTGATTGTTGCCCCAGCGCATTCCGGATTCGCCGTTGGCATTCTGACCGGAATTGTAGAAATATGCACCCTTGTATTCCCAGCTGTCTGCGTCAAGGGGAGTTTTTGTGGTCATGTATGCCATACTGCATGTAGGCGGCTCAGGAATGTCCTTGCGGTCCCACTTGTTGCGGTTCTGCCAGTCGTTGCAGTAGGTGTAATAATAGGTGCCGTCGATGTAATTCAGCTCGCTTGCCTCCAAGAAATACGGGGCGTCAATAGAAACGAACTCGCTGTCAAACGAAAGCATATCCGCACCCAGACGTGCTACCTTAGGCACATTGGTATGTACAACACCGCCGTCTGCAGCATTTCCGCCGCCAAAAGTAAGCCAGCCTGTGCCGTTTTCATCAATGCAGACGCCCGGATCGAACGGCGCAGGGCAATTCTCAAGGCCCGGCATATTCTGATAAACCAGCGGTTCGCCGAGAGGGTCAGACCACGGACCTACCGGGTCGGTGGAGGTAATAACTCCCACACCGCCGCCACCGTTGGAGAAGTACAGATAGAAGTGCGTAAGACCGTCTTCCTCAACGCGGGAAGCAATTGACGGTGCCCATGAATTTGTTATCCACGGCGCTATTTTGTCGACCTCTATCCTGCCGTGATATATCCAGTTTACCATATCATCGGTGGAAAATACCACAAGCGATTTGATATGGGCGTAGTCGTTCTTTGTTCCCTCTTCCGACTGCTGTTGGTCGTTCGTGCCGTAAACGTAAAGCCTTCCGTCATATTCCACTGCGGTGGGGTCTGCGCAGAATATACTCGGCGAAATGGGATTGGCGTTACGCTCGTTTTTGTAGACATTTCCGCTTACCTCGTCGATTATTATTCCGTTATTAAGGCTGTCGATTATTGTTTCGTTGTCAGGTTTGTCGCTTGTTTCCGCTTTGCTCACACTGTCTACGCTGTCGGCAGAGCTTTCTGTCTGCATAGGTGAATCATTCGAGCCGTTCTGCTCGGAACAGCCGGAAACAAGCAGCATAGCCGCTGTACAAATCAAAGCCGTTATCTTCTTGTTCATAATTACTCCTTTCATTCAGCCTGCCATCTTTCAAGGCAGATGTCCTTGCTTGAAAATGCAAAATATACATTGTGAATTCCTGTTATTTTTGTGGGAAGAACCACAGGAATTTTATCAAATCCATCATTTGCGAGTTTGATCACTCCCAACGGTTCGGCATTCCTGTCATCAAGACGAATCTCGATAACGCCCGTGCCCTTTGCGGTAACGAGCAGCTTTTCTGTGCCCTTGCCGAAATCCACGCCCTTTATGTAAGTCCATGCACCCTCTGCCAGCGACTTCACAGCCATTTTGCCGGTGGATATCTGTTCGTACCACATATCTGCGCAGGTGAACATCTCCGCACCGCTGTGAGCTTTATACGGGTCGAGCGGCTGAGTCTGCGTGACGCCTTCACGTGTTGCTTTTGTGATGGGGAATTCCGTATCCGTGTAAGGCAGTAGATCCACGCACATACCGCGGAATCCTCCCTTTGTTTTCGTGCGCTCCTGAATGTGAAGTGTGTGGTGAAGAATGTACCTTGTTCCCTTATATTCGATAAGGTGGGTGTGATTGTTGCACCAGTCCATTCCGGAATCACCGGCGTTCAGGAAGAATCCGCCCTTGAACTGCCAGCTTTCCGGGTCAAGGGGAGTTTTGCTCGTCATACAGCCCATGCTGCATGTTCCCGGCGCCGGAATGTCCGTTCTGTTCCAGTTTTCTCTTGACTGCCAGTCCGTGCTGTATGTGTAGATAAACGTTCCGTTTTCGTAGTTCAGCTCGCTTGCCTCGAAGAAATACGGAGCGTCTATCGGAACAAAATCGCTGTCAAACGAAAGCATATCCTTTCCCAGCCGCACTATCTTAGGTACATTTGTGTGCAGCGTATTACCGTCAGGTGGGGTCCCTCCGCCGAACGCAAGCCAGCCTGTGCCGTTTTCGTCGATGCATACTCCCGGGTCAAAGGGCGCAGGACAGTTTTCAAGTCCCGGCATATTCTGATAGATTAGCGGCTTTCCGAGAGGGTCGCTCCACGGTCCGAGAGGGTGTTCCGCCGTAAGCACTCCTACACCGCAGCCGCTGTTCGAAAAGTAAAGGTAAAAATGAGTTTTTCCGTCCGCCTCAACTCTGGAAGCTATGGACGGCGCCCATGAATTCACTATCCAAGGTGCTATTTTTGCGACGTCTATGAAGCCATGGTATTCCCAGTTCACCATATCGTCAGTTGACAGCATAACGATGGATTTTATGTGAGCATAGCCGTTCTTTCCGTCATCGCCGACTGCCTCATATTCCTGATGGTCGTTAGTGCCGTAAATATAAAGTCTGCCGTTGTACTCAACGCCTGTCGGGTCGGCGCAGAATACATTCGGCGAAATTGGATTAGCCGTATTTTCCAGCTTGTAGCAATTTTCGCTTATTTTCATTAGCATCACCTCATTGTTTTTGTGCAACACAGCGCAAAAATCATTTATTGGATTTTGTACGCGTCTTGCTTACATTTTTTTCGTCATATTGCACAATACACGCACAATCTTTGCACGGTATTGCTTTAATTTTATTATACACATTGCAATGTAGAAATTCAACAGCGTATATTCGTTTAATCCACCTTTTAGTCATAATATGCACTTTTGCTCTTGACTTTAGTACGGAATTAAGCTATACTGTAAACGGGGTGATATTATGCGCAGAAGAATAGCGGTCATTACCGCAAGAGCCGACGCATCCGAACAGCGCGATATATTATACGGAATATCCGAAGCCGCATTCCGGAAAGACACCGATGTTGTGGTCTACTCAAACATATACAACCACTGGCAGGACGATAATCTGCTGAATTATGAGAACATAATTTACTCTCTGATTGAGCCGGATTTATTTGACGGCGTTATTGTCACAGCCGAGGCATTCCGGGATATAAAAATAATCAACGATACAATCGATAAAATAAGAGCTGCAAAAATCCCCGCCATTGTTATTGACGGGGAGTTGGATGGATTTGAGAGCGTTTATTCCGACGATGAAACCGACCTGGAGAAAATGACGGAACATCTGATAACGGTTCACGGTTTCACGGACATCGACATACTGACGGGAAGCAGAGACAGCGCCGCTTCGCAAAAGCGTCTGAACGGCTGCAAGCGTGCATTCGGAAAGCACGGAATAAGTTTTGATAATATCAGAGTGTATTACGGAAACTTCTGGAACGATTCAGGCGAGGAACTTGCCCGGCGGTATCTCAGCGGTGAAATTCCGCGACCTCAGGCGGTGATATGTACCAACGATTTCATGGCGTTCGGGCTGTGTGATGTTCTTTCGGAGGCAGGAGTGGATATTCCCGGCGAGCTGACAGTAACGGGCTACGACCTGACCGGTGGCGACCATACCGCAGGAAGGATATATCACTATCCGCTGCTGACGACTTACCGCAGAAACCGCCGTAAAATGGGACGGGACGCTGTGGATGCTATTCTCGGCGGCAGTCCTATTCAAGACAATACCGACAGGTTCGTAAGCGGAAACACCTGCTCCTGCGGCGTCTGCCGTTTGCATCTTTTAGATGAGCTTGTTGCGGAAAAGATAGACCAGTATCACACCATTATGAGCACCGTGGCACAGTTTTCCGGCAGGCTCACCACATCGCGTACTCTTGAGGAATACACCGGAGCGGTAAGCGAGTTTTTCTACCTGCTGCACGGCGCTGACAGGCTGTTTCTGTGCCTTGACAGCGCATGGAACAGTGAACGTTTCAACGGTGGTGAGTTCCTGTGCTGTGCGATAGATAACGAGTATTCAGAACCTCCGATAAAGTTCAGCAGTGGCGAAACACCCGTGCCGTTCATTACGGAGCACGATTCCCCTGCGATTTTCTATGTGAATCCCGTGTGCTTTCAGACAAGGCTTTACGGGTATACGGTGCTGGAATACAACCGCCCGGCGAGCTATGATTTCAGCTTCCGCGACTGGAACAAGACTGTTGCGGATACGCTGGAATTTCTGCGAATGAAGAATGATATCCACTATCTCACGCAATGCCAGCGGCAATCCGCACTGTATGATTCGCTGACGGGGTTCTACAATCTTTGTGAATTTGAAAGCATTGTGGAGGAAGCCGGGCATAACTTCTGCATTCAGGCGGTAAGGCTTAGTTTCCCGGACGGCGGAGAATACCTGTTTGGCGAAAACCACCGCAGCGATATAATCGCAGAAACAGCGTCAGCAATAAAACGTGTATGCACTCAGCATGAAATATGCTGCCGAACCGATGACAACACATTTCTTATCCTGTTCAAAAGGGAAAACGGAATGTTTCCTGAGAAACTGAAAATATCGCTCCACAACGAGGTTTATTCACGGCACGATGAACGGCAGGTTATTATCACATACCACAGTTCCGATAACACGCTGGTCGGAGAGCTGCGCTCAGCCGTATTGCTGAATGCAGAGCACGATGTCGGTCTGATAAGCGAACGAAGAAGACTTCCGCATTATAACGAGCTTGCCGACATAAGGAACAGGATAATTTCAATGCCTAATAAGATGCCTAAGCTTTCGGAAGTCAGCAGAAAAATGTGCGTCAGCGAGGGGCATTTCCGCTTGATTTACCGGCAGTGCTTTGATGTAAGTTACAACCGCGACTGCATAAATTCAAGGGTAATGAAAGCCTGCTACTTACTGTATTCTACCGCCATGAGCATTTATGCGACAGCAGTAAGCTGCGGTTACGATGATGAAAAATTCTTCTCACGGCAGTTCAGACAGGTGACCGGATTTTCTCCGGCAGAATACAGAAAAAAGATACTGCAGTGACGGCAAGAATATTGTGATGATCAATAAACGACAGACCGAGGTGCTGTAAAAAAATAAGACTGCCATCTCAAAAAACGAGCTGCAGGAAAAGCTTTTTTCACAGGTGGCAGAGCAACTCACAGCAAAAGGACTGATCCTAAAAAAGGGAACAATAGTAGATTCAACGATAATAGCAGCGCAGACTTCCACAAAAAACAAGGAACGCAAACGCAACTCTGACGCACATCAGACGCACAATGGAAATGCGTGGTATTTCGGCTTTTAGAGCACGGGCTAAACGTTCCTTTTGTTCCTCATTTAAAACCGAATATCAACAGCTTCCGGTATAACAATACCGTTATGTCACGTTTATCCGCTTCTCTGAACTTTAGCTTTGCGTATTTACAAATACGGGCATAGTAAAAGGGCTGCTGCGGCAACCCTCAGAATGTTGAAAAGTCAAGCAGAAACACTTGTTTTATTACTGCACGAATTAATTAATTTGTACCTTTCGCAATTTCCCCATCCGAAAGCTCGATGACACGCTTACAGCGAGCGGCAATGTCTTTGTCGTGGGTTACGATTATGACGGTTTTTCCCGACATATTGAGGCGTTCGAAAATCTGCATTATTTCATCTGCGGTCATGCTGTCAAGTGCGCCTGTCGGTTCATCGGCAAGGATTATCTGCGGTTCGTTTACCACCGCTCTTGCTATGGCTACTCTTTGCTTCTGACCGCCGGACAGTTTGTAGGCAGGCGTGTTTGTTTTATCGGACAGTCCGACGCTTTTTAATACATCGTTTATCGCCTTTTCCTTATTGATGGGCTTATCTGTGTATATAAGAGGGATATTTATATTCTGCTTTACCGTGTACTTTTCGACAAGGGCGAAATCCTGCATTACAAAGCCTATATGACTGTTTCTGAGCTTTGCTTTTTCACGCTCCGGTATGGAAGATACTTTTTTGCCGTCAATATAATAATCGCCGTCCGTTTGCTTGTCGAGAAGTCCGAGAATATTAAGAAGCGTTGATTTTCCGCTTCCGCTTTTTCCGATTATTGCGACAAGCTCGCCCTTGTTTACTTCAAAGCTGATATTTTTCAATGCTTGAACCTGTGTGTCACCGTCACGGAAAGTCTTTGATATGTTGTCAAGTCTGATCATTTACTTTTCCTCCTTTATCTGCATTATAAGCGGTTTTCTCTTAATGCTCACCATAACGGGCAAAATGGCTATCACTGCCGTTGCAATGCCTGTCAGCATAAAAACAAGTGTTGTACGGAGTGACATAAATATAAGAGATGAAACAACAACGCCGACAAGGTTTATAATCAGCACTTCGGCGCTTATCCTGAGCAGGATATCCGACTGTGAAGCACCGCAAATCATGTGTATGAGCAGTTCACGGATATTTTTTCTGACATAGAGCAGGGTTGACTGTATCATTGAAAATACCGCAAGAATAATGATTATTGATGATATGACGATGAGTGAAATATCGGCTTTTGCCGAAACAAGGTCGATAAGCTGTCTTGTTTCATCGGCAGATATGAAGTTATATGTATTCATGCCGTTTTCTGCGGCGTAATCATTTATTGCGGCAAGGTCGGATTTATCATCGGCATAGATAAGTGAGGTGGGGTAATCAATGCCTTGTGCTTTCATGCTTTCAATGCTCATGACAGGAGTGAACACTTTGTTGTCGGCGGAAACAACAGAGCTTTTGTCGCCTTTCAAAAAGGTTGTTTTCATGCCGCTTTTCAGTATACCGACTACCTCATATTTATCAAGGTACAAGTCGCCGATGTTATAGTCGTTTTCAAAGTCACTGCCGAGAACTACGGGCGGATTATCTGACAGATCTTTGCCGTATTCTGTATTTTGGAACAGCCGTCCTTTACTTACTTCAAAGCCGAATATATCAAAGTAATGCTCTGTAATTACCGTCAGAGAATATTCTGTGCCGTCTTTTTCTTCATAGAATTCGGAACGCCCCTCGGTTTTATAGTTTTCGGCTATGTAATAGCTGAGGTTTCTTTCCTTTTCTATGTCGTCATAATCAACCACTATTCCGCCGTCGGTGTAAATATCGGGGTTTGACGGACTGTAGCAGTTTTTGGGAAAATCAAAGCCGTCAAGGGCATTCACAGTTACAGTTTTATATGCGGTGATACTGCAAAGATTGCCTATAACAAAGAATGCTACTATCATCTGGAATGTAAGAAGCAGGCAGGAAAGCAGGTTCGATTTTATATCGAAAAGAATTATTTTTATAAGTTGCTTGTTCATAACACTCTCCTTAACGAAATGACCTGTTCGTGCGAATACTTGTCACTCAGACTGTAGGAAATTATACCGCCGATAAGAAGGATGAACGCTACGGATATAAGTCCTGCGGAAATTCTGATATTGCCGAGATAATAAGAAACGACAGGAATAAGAGTAAGGAGCAGTGTGACAATAAAGCCGATAAGTATGCCGACTGCGGAGATCATAAGGAAATTTATGAATATCATTTTTTTAATGTCCGCATCATCTGCACCGCATATACGGCGAGCCATTATTTCGGAGCGTTTGGAGTTTATCCATGACCATGTGAACACGCCCGAATTCATAAGAATAAGCAGACCGATAAGCAATATTGCAATGATGATAACTATATTGCCTGATGTAAAGAGATTGCCTTTTCCCGCTATCTTGGATATATCATCGGTTCTGATATTGGTATCGGGGTTTTTCCCGGTTATATCTGATTTTATGCTTTCGGTGACTGAGGGCGTTTTATCTTTGTTGTCAATTATAAGTGTCAGTCCCGAAAACCGCACAGTGCTGCCGCTGAGCTTATCAGACTGCAATATGAAATCGCTGTCTTTACCTCCGTATATGTTGATACTGCTGACGGTGTAATTCTGTCCGATGAAGTTTATCGTTTTTCTTCCGTTTATCGTCATACAGTACGGCTCAAGTTCGGGCTTTATCACGGCGGTCGGTGCGCTGTTTTCAGAAGATGTTTTTTCGTAGTCAAACAGGGCGTAGCCGGAATTGTATTCGATTACGAGTTTTATTGCACCGACAGCTTTATACTTTGACAGTATATCGCCTATATCGCTGTAGGTGAGGGCACTTTCGGAGTTGTGGTCCTGATTAACTGTTATTATTTCCGCTTTATCCGAAAGTCTGCCTGCAACGCCTGAACTTACTGAATTTAAAAACATGGAAATGAGAAAAGTGCAAAGAAAATACGTTACGGCAAAGAATGTTATCATCATGCCGCTTTTGTTGAATAATTGTCTGATATTATCACCTCATAATTCAAATCTTGTATGCTGTTATCAACTTATAGTGCAGAAGAGTGTTTTGCAAATTTTGACATTTAAATTGTATATGATTTATTTAGATTTGTCAATAGAATTTTTGAAATATATTACATTTTGTCGGTTTGCAATAGAGATGTAAAAAAGCGGCAGAAAAGCCAAACCTGTGTGTTACAGTTAAGTTAAGAAAAAAGCAACAGGACACAAAGCAAACCCTTTATGAATGCGGTAATGCACCCGTCGCCGTCAAGCGATAACAGAATATCCGCAATCGCATCACGGTAAGGAATATAAAGTTTTTGATTATTCTTAAAAAACAAAATCCGCAGGACTTGCTCATTTAAAGCTGAGCAGTCCTGCGGTTATGTTATTTCGTTCTTTTAAAGCGGTCGGTTGCTTTAGCGTCGCAGTCAGATTACAAGCACTCTCAGCCTTGTCCGTAATAGGCGTTTGCACCGTGCTTGCGCAGATAATGCTTGTCAAGAAGCTCCTGCTGCATTCTTCCTGCAGTGGGTGCGATAGTGAGGGCGTGGTAATTCATAAATGCGACTTCCTCAAGCACTACGGAATTATGCACCGCCTCGTGTGCGTTTTTGCCCCAGGTGAACGGACCGTGACTTTTGACAAGCACCGCAGGGATAGTCATAGGGTCAATGTTGTTGAATGTTTCAATTATGACCTTTCCTGTTTCTTTTTCGTACTCGCCGTGAATCTCCTCGGGAGTCATGGCACGGGTGCAGGGTATTTCACCATAAAAGTAGTCGCCCTGTGTTGTGCCCATCGGCTGAATGCCTGCACCTGCCTGAGCAAATGAAGTAGCCCAGCGGCTGTGGGTATGCACGACACCTCCGATAGCTGAGAAGGAGCGATATAGCTCAAGATGAGTAGGCGTATCACTGGATGGCTTCCACTTGCCTTCGGCTGTTTTTCCTGTTGCAAGTTCGACCACCACCATATCCTCGGCAGTCATTTCCTCATACGGTACACCGGAGGGTTTTATCACCATCAATCCGCTCTCACGGTCAATTGCGGAAACATTTCCCCAGGTGAACGTTACAAGGTTGTATTTCGGAAGCAGAAGATTGGCTTCAAGTACCTCCTGCTTTAATTTCTCTAACATATTGCGTCCTTTCTTACTTTGCCGCTGCGTATTGTGCCGCAAGTCCATGTTTGTAGTTTTCCATAAATCCTGCAAAACCCTCTGCACCGTTCTTTTCGGGCTGAAGCGTGGTGGATTCCATACCGACGAATACCTCGCTGTCAAGGAATTCCGACAGTGATTTTCCGCCGCCGCATACAGTATATGCCGCAAGCAGAGCCATTCCCCATGCGCCGCCCTCTCCGGCGGTCTTCATAACGGAAACGGCACAACCCAGCCCGTCGGCAAGGAACTGCTGTGCAACTCCTTTTGTCTTGAACAGACCGCCGTGTCCTGTTATTTTTTCAACGGAAACCTGCTCCTTTTCAAAAAGTATATCCATTCCGAGCTTCAGTGCCGCCATAGTAGAGTATATTTCCGCACGGAACAGATTTGCAAGATTGAATTTTCCGTCGGGAGTGCGGAAATACATCGGTCTGCCGTTTTCCGCTCCTGCAACAGGCTCGCCTGAAAGGAAATTATACACAACGGTGTTGCCACAGTCGGGGTCGCCCGTCAGTGCGTGATAATACAGCATATCATAAAGTTCGGGCTTTGCAATAGGGTGACCGCTCAGCTGTGCAAATTCACCGAATATCTTCACCCATGCGTCAAGTTCGGAGGAGCAGTTGTTGCAATGCACCATAGCAACGGGAGCGCCGCAGGGAGTGGTCACTACGTCAATTTCCGGGTAGTAGCCCTTAAGCGGTTTGTCGAGAACGAGCATAGCGAATATCGAGGTGCCTGCCGATACGTTTCCGGTACGGGGAAGTACACTGTCGGTCGCCGTCATTCCCGTACCTGCGTCACCTTCGGGAGGGCATAAGGGAACTCCCGATTGCAGTGTACCTGTCGGGTCGAGCTGCTTAGCGCCGTCGGCGGTCAGGAACGCCTCTTTTGCGCCTGCGTTAAGCACTGAAGGGAGAACTTCCGTCAGCTTTACTGAGAAACCTTTTGCCGAAAGCAACTCATCAACCTTTTTGATGTAATCTGCGTTGTAACCGGTGCTGTCCACAGGGAAGATACCGGACGCTTCGCCGATGCCGACCTGTCGCTTTCCGGTAAGACGGTAGTGGATATAGCCTGCAAGCGTATTGATATGAGCGATATGCTTGACGTGTTCCTCGCCGTTCAGTATTGCCTGATAGAGATGCGCTATGCTCCAACGCTGTGGAATGTTGAAGCTAAGAAGCTCTGACAGCTCGGATGCCGCCTGCTCTGTGATAGTATTGCGCCATGTGCGGAACGGAACGAGTAAGTTATCGTCCTTGTCAAATGCCATATAACCGTGCATCATTCCGGAAATACCCATTGCACCGTAGGTAGTCGGAGTTACTCCGAACTTCTGCCTTATATCTTCTGTAAGTGCCGCATAACAGTGCTGTAATCCTGTTGTGATGTCATCAAGGGAATAAGTCCACACGCCGTTTTCGTAGCGGTTCTGCCACTCGTGGCTGCCCGAAGCAATCGGGGCAAATGTGTCGTCTATAAGCACTGCCTTTATTCTGGTGGAACCGAATTCGATTCCGAGATATGTCTTTGCGTTTTGTATCTTCTCTTGTATTGTCATATTATCACCTCTTGAGAGCCGCAGTAGCGTCAAGCAATTCAAGCTGCCGCTCAAAACTGTTTATGTCGGTCTTGTCATCAATTATAACAAGCTCCGTGTTCGTCATCTTTGCAAACAGACGTATATCTTCTGCTGTAAATTTAAAAGACAAGTTATAGATAAATCTGTTACAAATTTAAGTTTTGTCTGTATTGCTTTTTTATTGTAACACAAAAGATAAGTAAATGCAATGCATGAATTGAACATTTTTGCCGGAACGATTTGTGCATATATTACAAAACATGCGTTTCTTCAGCATACAAATATCGTGCTGAATAAAAACTGCTTGACAAACAACGGATAAAGTTGTATTATATATGTAGACAAATTTGTATTCTTTTGCACGAACTTGTGCTTTGCATAGAGGTGATAATTAATGACTAAATATGAAGCTGTTGCACAGGCAATAAAAACCGATATTGAAAACGGTTTGTATAAAGAGGGGCAGCCGATTCCTACCGAGGAACTGCTGACAGCTCAGTATGATGTGAGCCGTCAGACGATACGCAAGGCGTTGTCGCTTCTTGTAGAGGACAATCTTATATTAAAGCGTCAGGGGAGCGGCTCGGTGGTACGCCCGAAGCGGCTTAATCCAAGGACAGGAAAGATAGCGGTGGTTGCAACATACATCAGCGACTATATTTTTCCAAGTCAGCTGCGGGCAGTGAATGATGTATTATCCGAAAACAAGTATACCGCTGTTCTTTCTGCGACACGCAACCGTGTTTGCAACGAGCGTGCTATCCTTGAAGAAATACTCAGGAATCCCGTTGACGGAATACTGATAGAGGGGACAAAATCGGCTATGCCGAATCCTAATTTCGATCTGTACGAAAAGCTGATAGGAATGGACATACCGGTAGTGTTTTTCAACGGATATTACCCGTCGCTCAGCGGCACATATTCTGTATGTGCGGATAATCAGGCTGGCGGTGCTGAACTTGTGCGGCATCTTATTGAGCGTGGTCACACAAAAATCGCAGGCTTTTTCAAAAGCGATGATATTCAAGGTCATCAGCGGTATTCCGGCTTTATTTCGGAGCTGTTTCGCAACGGTCTGATAATTCCCGATGAGAATGTGTTCTGGTACATTACCGAAACAAAGGAGGATCTTTTCAATAATCCTCAGGAGGTATTAAATCGTCTTGGCGATAATACGGCGGTCGTATGCTATAACGATGAGGTGGCGTTCGGACTTATTAAGTGCCTGCTTTCAGCCGGCAGACGTGTTCCTGAGGACGTTGCCGTAGTTAGCTTTGACAACAGTAATCTTAGCCGGATCTCTCCGGTCACGATAACATCGCTTTCCTATGAGGACAGAAACATAGGCAGAATTGCGGCTCAGAAGCTCGTTGATATTCTGAACGGCAAGGAGGTTACGTCCGAGGTGTTGCCGTGGACTTTTATTCAGAAAGAAAGCTCATAAATATGAAGGGCTGTTTTATCAGAGTATCTTCAGACCGCAAAACCGGAGGCTTTATAGCTAAGACGTTAAAACTGTGTAGGGCAGTATAAGCATTTGATTTTTTAAACCGCATTGTTGTGCGGTTTCATCGTGTCGAAAAAGTATTTTCCGACACGATGAAGACGTTGATAAACACGCGCAGACAAGGAAACCGCTCCGACAGGCGTACAAAGGTACGTTGAGGAGCGGTTG